>PR_CR_10_Liq_1_inCRDRAFT_1000367_pt1 | contig 28329 bp, 6 predicted proteins | sample PRCRCaboRojoPR_3_FD_10241 | JGI IMG/M metagenome (IMG submission 10241)
AGATTAAGTCCGTTTTTAGTGAGTTTGTAAAAAGAAGCCAAAACTTAAGAGTCGAAGAAACAAAACCAGTGAAGTCACTGCTTCGAGAACACAAAGAATTGCTTATCAAAACCAAGCAGAGTTCTTTCTCAAAAAAGTTTATTTTGAAAATCCTTTTTCGTGCTTGGAAGAAGGAAGCTAAAAACCAGTAATTAAAGTAGTTGATGCAACTTAATTAAAAGAAATTAAACGAAGTGTAGGGTTCTTTCTTCCCGTGTAGGTAAGCACTCCGTCGTCTTCCAGGATCTTAATTACTTCCATGTACTCTTGTTCAGACACAGACACTCCCAGTGTTTCTGTTTTCTTCCTGAGTTCCTCCATCACTGTTCTCGACTTAATCCCTCGCTTTGCACTTTCTTTGAACTCACTCAGCACCTGCTTCAGTAGCCCTGTCACTTGCTGGATCTTCGCACGGCTTGTAGAAGTGATCCCTGTCTGCAACATGTCCATGTCAATTTGCCCAGTTTTTGGGTCAGTGGCAGCTTGTTGAGTAGCTACTTTCATCAACCTAATGGCTTCTTCAACGTCAGCAAAAGTAACTTCTTCTGAGAGCCGCATTTTGGCATTGGCTTCAGCAAGTCTTATGATGCTTTCTAGTTGTCTCGGAGTAGCTGTGATGGTTTTTCGGGAGTTGCCTACTCTCCTCATTTCAACGTATGCTTGAGTGAGTCGTTCTGAGGCTTCTGGGCTCAGCACTGGTTTGCAGTACTGTCTGGCATAAGAAATGTAAGCAGCTAGTTGTTCTTTGGACAGAACCCCTGTGGGCTGTTCTCTGTAGGTGTCTTCGCCGTAGAGTGACAGAATGTGTTCAGCAAGTCTGCTGTCCGACTTCTCGTCTGTTTTGTCCAGCACCAAAAATATAAGGTCAAACCTACTTAGCAAAGTAGGCGGCAGTTCTATGTTTTCAACCACTGATATTTTGGGGTTGTAACGACTTTGTTTGGGGTTAGCTGCTGCAGCAATTGCGGTTCGGCAGTTGAGTTGGCAGATAATTCCAGCTTTAGCTACCGAAAGGGTTTGTTGTTCCATTGCTTCATGCAGCATAGCGCGTGTGCTGTCGTCCATTTTGTCGAACTCGTCAATGCAGCAAATTCCCCTGTCACTGAGAACTAAAGCTCCTGACTCCAGAACTATTTCCCGTGTTTCGGGGTCTTTTTTCACGTACACAGTCAAGCCCACAGCTGAACTTCCTTTTCCAGAAGTGTAGATTCCTCTGTGTGAAAGTTTGTGTACATACTGCAGTAATTGAGACTTAGCAGTTGAGGGATCGCCTACCAAAAGCACATTAACTTCTCCTCTGAACCTACCTCTCCCAGAGTTGGTGAAGTTCTTGTTCACTCCTCCAAACAACTGGCAAAGCAAACCTTTTTTGATGTCGTCGCACTCCCAAATGCTAGGTGCAAAGCTTTTAATTAGTAAGTCGTACAAGTCAGGTCTTTGCGAAATTTCCAAGATTTCTCTTTTTTTTTCCTCAGAAAGTTCTGTGTCCTGTTCTTCTTCGTGAGTAAACTTCTCACTTTTGACCTTTTCAAAACTCACAACGTCAATGTAAGTGCTGTAAATAGACTTAAGAGTCCTTTTCAGTTTTGACACTCGCATAGGCGACGCTCGGTAAATCCCAGTAACTTCAATGCGGTCTCCTGGACGCACTGAGTCAATTAAGTCGTCATAACAACAAATGTGGATAGTGTGGGGAACCTCTCCTTCAGGAGTGTTTTCAGGAGTTTCTTGAAGTTTCACGTGTTGTTTATCTGAAAACAAACTTAAGTTGTGCACTAGTTCGAATGAATACTTGGCCAAGCACCTAGAACAAGTGTTAGGCTCCTCCATTTTGCCTCTTTCGACAGAAGCTCTTTCATGGTAGCCACACTGAACGCACTTGAAGTCAGCAATTCGCATGTCAGGCACAATGTCTGAGGACCTAATAACTATTCCTCTGATAGCGATTAGCATATCGATCTTTTCAGGTCCTAATTCCCGCATGCTTGAAACGTGTCTTAAGTTCTTAGTTCTGAGTTGGATTTTGTAGTCATCTTCTCCCGTTAATTCTTGTCCGTGGAGCTGTCTGTAGAGTTCGGTAGCAGACAAGTCGAAAAGGGGAATAATGTCAGAGGGGTAGTTGACCATTTGCTGGTACAAAGCTCTGTCGAACTGGAAAATGTGGTCACAGTTTACATTTAGCACAAAAATTTCAGTGGCATTGATTTCCATCAACGATTGAACGTACAATGGTCTTTCGTCCATAGTGTCGTCGTCCACAAAATTGAGTAAGAAGTTCTTAAACTTAACTTGGACTTCTTCAACATTGATATCAGTGCCCCACAAAACAGACCTCAACTGGGACTGCTCAAAGTCTTCTTGCATGTTGACAAACTGGGCTGGAAAAGACCCTTCTGTATTGGATATTCCGTGTCTACCCAGCGCTGATGTTGCTTGGGACCTTAGTCGTGATGATCCTGCACTGCTTTCTTCCCGCCTGCTTTCAGACATTTTACCGCGAAATTATAATAAGCATTTTAGCAGTGTGTACTGGAGTTCCTAAACTGCCTGGCCACCCAAGCAACTAAATATGGAAGAAAGACTTTCTGAAGCCCAAACGGCAAAACCACCAAGAACTAAGTACTTCAAGTCAGCAGCTGAAACCAAGACTCTAGAGTGTGTCCCTTCAAGGAAAGCAAAAACAGTTACTAAGTGCCAGAAAAGTTTTTAGTGTAAAACTAAGAAAAAGACTAGTGAAATTAGTTGGAATAAAGGCTAATTAAGAAACGTTAGTTGTAGTCTGGGGGTTTCGGACAGGTCTTTGAGGACCATTAATTCATATTTTGTAAAAAGGATGAGCTTTTACTCAGATTCCGAAGATAATTCAGAGTATGGCGGGTTTACGAGTCCAGTAGAGGGAGAAAGGCGGAGTCTGCGTCCGAGACTTAGGAAAAAGTAAGTGTTACTTAGCTATGTGGACGAAAAGTCCGAGAGCGAAGGAGAGATAGAGACGGAGGAACCAAGTGAACTGGAAGCTTGGCAGATTCAGCTCAATCCTCCCATTGACCAGATTCTTGCGCACCAAAACGACAAGTATCTGGTCAAGTACAAAGACTGTTCTTACCATCACTTGGATTGGCTTTCTGAAGAGGAAGTCATTGCTACCGGACGCAATGGGAAACTGAAGCTGAACAGGTTTTTACGCGACCAGATTCACAAACTAGGGAACGAGGAAGATAAATTCTTCGACCCTTGTTTTCTGGAAGTGGATCGCGTTCTAAAGACCACAGAAATATTCCCTGTAGTGCATCCCCGGCAAGCTTCTTTAGTGGCAGAGCGCTGGCAAGGAAAATGTGCTAACGTCATTTCTAAGCTTGTTAACTTCAGAAAGAACGGTTTTTGCTATGCAATTCCTTTCCTTTCGCCAATTGAAATCAATTCCCCGGGAGGCCAGGACTACTGCCGCAAAGTTCGCTACCCGATTGATTTCACTACAATTCACAATCGTCTTTACAATGGGTACTACACCCAGCCCTCTGAGTTTTGGAAGGACTTAGGCTTTTTGTTCAAGAATTTGCAAGAATATGTCACTGACCGCCGCAAAGAAATCCGAGTAGTAGGGGACACTCTGCGGGAAATTGCAGTGCACTTGTACAAACTTTGGTACAAAGCAGCAGGTGAAGACTACGGAGACATAGGACCTTACTCTCTACGCTGGGTCACCTTGGTGCCAGGGCACGACGTAACCAGTCCTGAGTTTTTGACTTCAAACGTAGACGCTTCTGAGTTCACTGCTCAAGAAGAAGAAGAAGACTATAACATCAACGAGCACCACTTAACTTCAGAAGAACTCTCTGAAATCGACTTAAATACTGAAACTGACAAACTCTTTTTGGTGAAGTGGAAGAACTTATCCTACACCGAAGCAACTTGGGAACCAGAGTCCTTAATAAACAACCCTCTTAAAATAGCAGAGTTCTACAGGTTCAACAGAGCTTTGGACGCTCAAGCCAGACAGGAAATGATTGAACTCAACAACAACTTTATGCGAGTACTTAGTGTCATGTACACTGACTCTTTGTCCAAAAAGTCCAAAGGAAGCAGTTCCCACGTAAGCCATTTGATGCGGTTCATTGACTTCCCTAAGTTTGACTTCCGCACTCAGGTCCACCAGTTTGCACAGTCTCCCTCTTTTAAAGATGGACGCAACCTAAGGGACTACCAAGTTACAGGACTGAACTGGTTGCTGAGGAACTGGTCAATTGGGAGAAACAGCATTTTGGCAGACGAGATGGGGCTGGGAAAAACCATCCAAGTCATTAGTTTCTTGCACACACTTGTGAACACCTACAAGCAAAGAGGACCGTACTTGGTGATAGCGCCTTTGTCGACTTTGGCCCACTGGAAGCAGATAATAGAAGACTGGACTTTGCTGAACTGTGTGCTCTACCACGACATGAACGGTTCTGAGGGAAGGGAAGTTTGTGCTGACTTCGAAACTTACTATGTAGACGTTATGAAAAGAGGAGGAACTTCTGTTAAGTCTAAATTGGTGAAATTCCACATAATGATTACCTCTTTCGAAGTATTTATGCAAGACTACGAAAAACTGTTTACCTCAATTCCCTTCCAACTAATTGCTATAGACGAAGCCCACCGTCTTAAAAACAAACAGGCCAAAATCATTAGTTTTTTGAGGAAGATGCCCTGCAGGAGGTACATTTTGATGACTGGCACTCCTCTGCAAAACAACACAGAGGAACTTTGGTCCTTGCTTAACTTCATTGAACCCCACACTTTCGGGAGTTTGCCTGAGTTCTTGAGACTCTACGGAAACCTAGAAAACAGCCAGCAAGTAGAGCAACTCCAGGCAAACATAAGGCCCTTTTTGCTGAGGAGACTCAAAGAAGAGGTTGAAAAAAGCATCCCTCCTCTGCTGGAAACCATCATAGACGTGGAACTCACCAATGTCCAAAAAACTTACTACCGCGCCATTTACGAAAGGAACAGGTCGTTTTTGTGCAGGGGAACACTTACTCCCCAACTCACCAACATGGAAATTCAACTAAGGAAGTGCTGCAACCACCCCTATTTGATCAAGGGTGTAGAACAAACTGTAGGCAACGGAGCTGTTACAGAAGACCAAAGAATGCAGAAAATGGTTGAAGCTTCGGGCAAAATGGTTTTGCTAGACAAGTTGCTTCCGATGCTTAGAGAACAAAACAAAAAAGCCTTGATCTTTTCCCAGTTCACTCAAATGCTGAACTTGATAGAAACTTACCTGAAACACCACAACTACAAGTTTGAGAGACTTGACGGTTCAGTAAAGGCCTCTGAAAGACAGGCTTCGATAGAAAGGTTCAACACTGAGAAAGAAGGAGTGGACATATTTTTGCTAAGTACGCGAGCAGGAGGGCTGGGAATCAACCTAACTTCTGCACAAGTAGTGATTATTTTTGACTCGGACTGGAACCCACAAAACGACGTGCAGGCAACAGCTAGAGCCCACAGAATTGGGCAAACAGAAGAGGTGCAGGTGTACCGGTTAGTGACAGCGAGGACTTACGAAGCAGAGATGTTTGAACGGGCCAGCAGAAAGTTAGGTTTGGACCAAGCTGTGTTTTCGAAAGACGTGAGAGGAGAAATAGAAAACTTGCTGCGGTATGGAGCGTACAGTTTGCTAGAAGACGACACAAGTAAAAGCCAGCAGTTCTTTGAAAGCAACATTGACGAGATCCTGAAGAACAAAACCCGGGTAGTTAACTACAACATGATTCGGTCCAACTACAGCTTTAACAAAAGTTCGTTTATTTCAACAGCTTCGGACGCAACCATTAACGTAGATGACCCTAACTTTTGGAACAAAGTGCTTCCTCCACAAACTTCTTTGACTTCAAGACTCTACACGAAACTCAACGACAGGAGTTTTGACGTGGAAACTCAAGAAGCTGAGTTCATGGAAGAACTCGAACTTGCCTTTAACGAAGTAGTTACTTCCAAGTTAAGTATGGAAAGCCACAACTTAGAAGACGAAGAAACTCTTATTTTGCTTTTGTCCCAAGTCACCACTACTAAACAGTTTTCGCGTGAAAGCAGGTCACTTGCTATGCAGTGGCAAAATGAACTTACTTCTAGGAACCGCTCCAAAACTAAAGTCAACCACAGCCCTCCAGAAATCCTGAGTGAAAGTGACGAAGAGTCTGACCGCCACCGACGCAAAGTTACAGGTTTCGGAGGCACAGGACTCATTTGTGCGCACTGTGAAAAAGAAGGCTGTGGATGGTTTTGCAAAGGTCCCTGCAAAAGGGGATTCCACACTGAGTGCAAGGACAAAGAACTTGACTCAGACCACGACATGGAACTTCCTCGAAACGAAGAGTTTAAAGCTTTGGACAACTGGGGTTGGACTTGCAAGGACTGCTCTGAGTCAGTTGGACATTGCTTCAAGTGCAAACACAAAGGCTACTATAATGCTGAAAAAACCCAGAAACTCATAGTTAAGTGTTCTGTGATTGCTTGTGGCAAAGCCTACCACGTTTCTTGTCTTAGAATTCGCCCCAAGAAAAGAGTAGTGTGCCCTCTGCACAAGTGTGCAGTGTGTGGGTCTTCAGGGAACTCCAAAAGTTTAGTCCAGTGTGCACGTTGTCCAAGTGCTTTCCACCTAAGGTGCTACAACCGGAAAGTAGTGCGACTCAACAAAAAGTACTTAGTTTGCCATCAACACAAACAACCCCCCCGGCCTCCAATTTACCCTTCCCACAGACTAAGCATCCAAGAAGTCATTAAAGAACTTAAGCCCAAAATGGCAGAGGCCGCCAACAAAAACTCTTACCTCAGTCAGTACTCCTCTAGAGACGAGCCACCTGCTCCCAGAAAACGGGCAAAAAACATTTCAGAGTCCCAAACCAAAGACCTTTACAAAAAGTACAAACTGCCTCCTCCTGAAGAGTGTGACTACGAGAACTATGAAAGAGACTGGTGCAGGTACTGTGGAGCAAGGATAGCTTCTTCGTTCGCAGGGGGGCCTTGGGGAAAACGGATGCTTTGCATGACTCACTACAACGCTTGGAAGCAAAAGGGGACTCTGGACTTGTCTGGTTACCCCGAGACACCCACTGCTCCTATTGACCTTTCCAAAAACACTGAGCTTAGTTACATGCACAAGCAAGAAGGCTTTTAAGTGTAATAAGTCTTAAGTAATTAGTTATTACCAAATAGGTTCTTGGCAAATCAAAGCAACGCCCCTGAGTTTCCAAACTTGAGGGTTTTGGTTGGCAGAAGGCAGTTTGACGTTGAAAATGAAGTACTTGTCAGTTCTTTGCTTGTACTTGTAGCAAGGACACACGTAACTGCCGAAGTCTTCGTTTCCTCTTCCCCTGGCGTTCTTGTCTTTTTGCTTGGCACCCACAAAGATACTAGGCATGGGCACGTAAGTGTCCCTTCCTTGGAGTTCGTCTAGTTTGCCTCCTTCTTTTTCAGACTTCCACATAGCTCCTTCTAGGTAAAGTCCCTTAATCAGAACTCCCTTTTCGTCCTTAACTCTGTCTCCTCTGTCCTTCACCATAGTGTCTTCTTCTACGTCGTCCAAGGCCCAGTTGTCAGCTCTGTTTTGGCGAGTGACTTCTTGCTTCACGGCTGTCAAAAACCCTTGAGGGTTGAAGAAGTAACCTAAGTAGAAAATGTTGGGTCTTCCGTCTCTGAGCCAGTTGTTCAACTGATTGAACCTTTCAAGCAACCCTGAGAACCAGTCTCCCAAAGAAGCCGAGAGCCATGAAATCTCAGCACCGTTTGCGTCATACTGCCACTGGTGGGGAATTCGGGAGTCGTAAATAGAGTCAGCAGCACTCTGCAGTTCAGGAGTCAAAATGACGTTGCCAGCGCGCACTTCAATGAGGTCCAAGAAAGTCTTTCTGACAATTCTGATTACGATTTCCAAACGCATGATTTCCTGGAACAAGAAAACGTTAAGGGGAACCTTGAGTCCCTTGTCCTTTTCAAGGCCTTTTGGCCCGGAAAGTTTTTTGATTTGTTCCCTTACGTCAGCTTCTACGAAGTCAGGAGGCAGTTTGGATAAGTAGTCTTGAACTAACTCGTTAATGATGTCATCTCTGGACTTGCCGCCTCCAGTGCTGGACTCTTTGGGCTGGGTGAGTTGGATGGTGGTTAGGAGTTCATTGCCTTCCATTCTTCTGAAGGTGATGTCTGCGTTTTGGTTCAGGAAGAAAATGTTGGGTTTTTCGATGCTAGGGAGGTTGTTTATTCTGTCTTTGTAAACTTGGATGTCCATGGAGTCAATGATTCTGTACTCGGACTCGTTGAAGCAAAAGTTGGGGTTGCAGATTTTTTCTTCAATCCACTCGTTTCCAAAAGCTTGCATGAGTTCAAAGTCTTTTGAGTCAGTGATTCTTCCTCCGTATTGGATGTCGCAAACCATGAACCTGATGACTTCCCAGTTCGGCTGTTGACTCATTGTTTCAGCGTTGTAAATGTGCTTGTCCAAAAACGTCAAGGAAGCCTCTAGGTCTGAGTAATTGAATTCGTAGGGAATGCACCAACCCAAAGGACCGAACTTGCGACGTTCAATCACTACTGAGTGGATGAAGCAAATAGCATAAGTGATTTTACGCCACTTGTCAATGTCATGTCTTTCAAGGAAGTCGTTGTCTATAGTGGTGGAGAAAGTTCTTGAAAGTCCTGCCTTCATTCCTTTAGGAGGTTCGTTTGTGACTTTGATAGCCATTTGCAGTAACCCAATAGGGAACTCCTTTCTAGGTTCACAAGTAAGCCAAAGTCTAAAGCCATCGTCAATTTCTGTTTCGGGAGTTAAAATGTTTTCCATTTGGGCCATGAAGTCCAGCCCTAAGTGGCAGTTGTACAGAATAACCCAGTTCCCGTGGAAGAAACTGTTCTGCATAGCTTCTTTAGCAATCTTTTCCTGGCCTTCTCCCATACTGACCTTTTCAATGTTGTGTTTGCGCTTGCGTTTGGCCAGTTCTTCAATTGAAGTAGTGGGGTCTGCTCCTGCAGTCAGAAGGAACAAAACTGGAACTCTTGAGTGAGACTCTTCCCAAATCTGTTCAACAGTGTCTGTCACAGGGGCAACAAACTCAGGTCCAAGCATGTGTTCAATGAAGTCCAAAGCACACACAGTGATTCTGTCTTCTTTCAAAGACCGAATTAAGGTGAAGTGGATGAACTTGCCAATGTCCTTTTCAGAGTTAATGGTGTCGTTGTACTTGGGAACGTTGATTTTTTCAGAAGCGTTGTTGTTGAGGAAGGCTTCCCACTCTTGCTTGCTTTCTTCCATAGACTGAGGCAAGTCTGAGAATATGCACAAGTGGTCTTTTCCGTAGTAGTGCCTTGATAAAGCAATGATGTTTTTCCAAGCAGGAGTTTTGATCATTGGGCTGAGTTTGTTGGGAGGAATGCTAGACTCGTCCAGACCCTTTCCGCTCTTAAGAAGTAAGTCCACGTCATTCTGGGTGAGTTTTCCTGACACAAGGAGGATTTTCAAACAAACCATCAACAAAAAGGTCAACTTGTCTTTTTCAAAGAGTCCTCTGTTCACATACCTGTAAACTAAGTAAGTGAGTTTGCCAGTGATGTTTTTGACTCTGTCTTGGGGAGTGGCAGCTTTAGCAGCTGTGTCAATACTTATGTCAAACTTTTGCAAGAACTGAGTGAGTGAAGTGTTGTACATCCAGTTGACCAAACTCATTTCAACAATGGCAAAGTACAACAAAGAACCCCTTGTAGCCACAGGCCTGTAGATTTCTCTTTTTTCAGTGATGTCCTGCTGCTTTTCATTGGCTTCTTCGAGTTTCTGCTGGACTTCTTTAGCCTTGGTTTTGGTGTTGTTGAGTGCTTCAATAAGTTCCACATCTTCAATGAGGTTGCCGTCTGAGTTAGTGAGTCTCTCAAGCAAGTTTTTGTTTAACTCTTCAAGTGACTTTCCGTTAGCAGTGATGTCTTCTAAGAGTTGCTGCAGACTTTCTTCGAGGGAGCGTTGTTCTTTACTGAGCACTCTGCCCAGCAGTTGCTGCTCCAAACCAGTAATTGTTACAGTGAAGTCAATGATGGTAGCTTTAGCTGCGAGTTCTGGAGAAAAGTGGGGGTTGGCCAGACGAGAAGTCATGAAGAGTTTGAAGTCGTTGTCCCATTCTACACTTTGTCCCGAAATAGTTACAAAGCTCTTTCTAGCTCTAACAATAATTTGCTTTTCCAGCACTGGGTCTATTTCAGGGTCTACTTCGTTTTCGATGTTTTCAATCAACAAAGCTCTTCCGTTTTCCAAACTGAACCTTACTACGTCCAGGAAGTTCCTAGCATTTTGCATGATTATAGTGAGTTCGTTGCCTTCTTTGCTCTTGATCCACTTGTAAGCCTGGCCTTGCGGGTCAATCATTAGTGGGAACCTGCTTGCTCGAGTAACCATTATACCGTTTTGGGTGCTGAGGTCGTCCTTCGGAAGTCCTTGCAAGTTCCACTCAGCCACGGTGGTTTTCTCTACCAAGAAAGAAGTCAGTTCTAGGTTCATAGTGACAGGGATTTCCTTGGCGTTGAGGTCAGACATAAAGTAGTCCTTCATAAGAATGTTTCTGAACTCGGCGTTGAACGGACCACAGTAACTCATGAAAGCAGTTGACACTGCAACGTCTCCAATGAGTTTTTTCTTCATGTCAGCAAAACTTTTGGAGTCTTCTGTCCACCTTTCTTTTTCGTCAGCAAGTCCAGTGATGAGTTTGTTTGCTTGGTCAGTTTTGCGCTTGAGTTTGTTCATGTTCTCTTCAAGTGCTTTCTTTTTCTTCATTTCTGCGTTGAAGTTTTCTTCGAGTTCTTGGACCTTAGCTTGGGCTTCAGCCATTTCGTCTTCTGCTGCCTTTAACTCGGACTCAGCAGCTGCAAGTCTTTGTTCTTGCACAGCCAAAAAGTCCATTTTGGGCTTCACGATCTTAGCGGCTTCATGGTACTCAACCATAGCTTTGACCCAAACGCACAAACCTTCTGCAGCGTTGGAGGCTGTTTTGGCTCTTTGGGGAGTGTAGAACTCGTGAGTGATGTAGGGTTCTAGGAGTTCACAGGTTTCGTCGTTGATGTTGTCTCTTTCGTACTCCGAGAAGTTTTTAATGTTCAGTAGGAAGTTAGAGTCAAGCATGTTGCTAGTGGAAGTTGAAAAGGAGTCGTCGATGAAGTCGAAGAAGTCCTTTCCTGCCTTGAACTGTCTGTAGCCGACGTTGCTCATGTTGATCTTCAGAAGAAGTGCTACGCCATCAAGAATGATCTTGATCATGTCAGGTGGGTTTCTGTTGATTTTGATTTCCTGGATGTCTTTGTCCTTGATGGACTCAGCTGCGCTTTCGGCTTTCCTCAAGAAAGGAAGAGCAGCTTCCAGATCCCTGTTGGCTTCTTCTTTTTGCTCTCTGATTTCTTTTGCTTGAGCTTCGCAGTGGTTCTTACGTTCAGCAACTTCGTCGGCTTGTTTTTTGGCCTTGGCTTTTTCTACTTCCAAGTTTTTGACCATTACTTCAGTTTTTTGGTCAGCTTCCTGGATTTTAGCACGTTCGACGACAAGTACGTCTTGGAGTTTCTTAACGTCTTCTTCGGCTTCTTTGAGTTTTCTGAGTCCCAGGGCAACTCTGCCTTCACGCACTTCAAGTTCGTCTACTTTGTTTTTGTAAACGCTTTTGTAGGACTCAATGAAGGACAAGTAAGACTTAGGAGTTACGTACACGTTCCTCCTCATTCTGCTGTAGTAAATGCCACAGACTTCGTTAACCATCTTGTGGACTTTGCCCATGTGCTCAGTGAGACTCATTTTAGCTTGGGGTTCTGCGTAGATGTTGAATTCAGAAATGTAACTTGAACCTACACTGATCAGTGCTTCTTCGGGCCAGGGCAAGAACCAGTTGATGTTGCAGCCGTTGAACACTGCAGGGAACTTCCTGAACCTTTCCCTGAACTTTTCTCCAACAGGACTGAAGCAAAGCACAATGTGGAGGTTCTTCCTAACTCGGTCAATGAAGAAGTTGTAGAGTTCTAAGTTGCTGGGTTCTTCGTTTTGTGATCTTTCTTTTCCGTAGATGTTCCTCATGTCAGCCAAAATGATTTCTCTTTGGTCCTTAGCCAACAAACCAGCCACTTCTCCTGTGGACAAAATAGAGTTGATGTACTCTAGGAAGGTTTCGTCCTTAATTTCAGTGTCAGTCATGATGAAAGTAGTCTTGTTGCCCATGTGGCCTGCAGAAGTGTAAAGGTTCCTCAAGTCTTCAAATAAGTAAGTAGTGTTGTACCCCTTCACTAGCTGGATTTGGTAAAGTTGATGGTTGGCAATGAAAGCTGCAAGTCTAGTGAGTGACTGCTTGCCTGACCCACCTACACCAACAAGCATCATGCTGCCTCTGTCCATCTGGATGACTCTTGAAATTCTCATTAAGTGCCTGATGGCGTCGTCGAACAGGACCAAGTTCATCTTTTTGCCGCGTGAGTTTTCGTTGTACCTTTCAAGTTGTTTTTCTATTTTCTTTTTGATGTCTGAAATAGACTTAATGGCTTCGTAAACCTTGGGAGCAGCTTCTACAAGTTCGCCTTCTTCGTTGAAGACATCTTTTCTCTGGAAGTCACAGAAGTACAGTCCTTCACCTATTTGGTCTTCAATTTCGCTTCCGAAGTTTTGTTCTGTAATGGCTTTGAGGATGTCCTTGAATTCATTTTTGTCAGAGTTAGTGGTGAGTTTGTCTTCAAAGACTCTTTCGCACTCATGCTTCCAGAGTCCCACTAAAAAGACTCCTGGACTTAGTTTGCCTACGTTCTTGGCACTCTTAATGACTTCTCTGCCTTCTTTGACCTTAATGACTTCAAAGACTCCCTGGAAGACCCTTGAGAGTTCTCTCATGTTAAACAAGTAGTGGAACTGACTGGGAGTGGGCAAGTAGCGCTTCTTCACACGTTCCCACAAACCAATAGTTGCAGCTGTGAGTTTGTTGGCCGTTTCTGCAACTTCTTCTCCAAAGGCCTTAACTGTAAAGGCAGACTTAATGATGGTGAGGTAAATGTTGTCCACCGACTCTTTGCTGGGCAAAACCATGTTGAAGGAGAAGTAGTGCCTTTTGAAGCGGTTAGGAATGTCGTTTCTGCCTCCTCCTGGGTGACTCATAGCTGAGATGAACTTGAGGTTTGAAATGGTTTTGAAGTCTCCAATTTTGTCTTTTTCAAGGAAGTAGAAACCTTTGTCTTCAATCAGTTGTCTCACTATTTCCAAAGTAATTTGGTCGCCCCACTCGTTAACGTAGGGCATTGAAACGTCGTCAATGAAGACCAGCATGTTCTTGCCACCTGGAGGGCAGTAGTTCTTTCCTGTTTTCTTTTCAAGGTCAGCGTCAATGGATTCTTGGAACATCTTAGGAAGCGTAGCTGAAGAGAAGTTCAACTTTTTCAAAGCGTAGTTGTCGGGCAGCTTCTGGGTGTACATCAGAATTGTGGAGGTCTTGGCCGTACCTGGGCCTCCCACAAGAAGCACTTGTTTTTTGTAGTCACTTTCTTGGTCCATCATAAGCACTGTATGGATGAGGTACTCTGCTCGGGTGGAGTCCATAGTAGGAATCAATAGACTTGCAAAAGCCATGCCAGGTTGTCTTTCCCAAGGGTCTGCTTGCCACTTAACCCAGTTCTTTTTGGACTTGTCAAATTTGTACTCAAAAACAGTTTCGTCTGATTGCACTGAGGGCAAAGGAGCACGGAAACTTGCTAGCAGTTGGTGGTACCTAACTCTGTCTTCAGGCTCAAACATAGCTCCAATACTCCAACTTAAAGCGTAGACAAAAATCTTTTCGTACTGTTCTGAGTTTAGTTCTCCGTCGTTGTACTGGTCCAAAAGAGCTGTTAACAGAGTCAGCAAGTTCGAAATCTGCACAGTGTGGTTCAAGTTCATCACTGGGGAAAAGTTGCCTGACTTGTAGAGTTTGTCGAAGAGTTCGTTTTCTTTGAAGTACTTTTCACAGATAGTTTTGATTTGGCCTGACTCTTCAGGTTTTTGCTTGGCACTTCCTATTTGGGAAGAAGCTCTTCTTTGAATCCAGCCTTGAAGCACAGGCTCCCAGCCTAGGTCTTCTTCGTCCAAAAACACAATTCCGCACCTGGAAACAGTTGCTGGAGAAGCGTTTCTCAGGTTTTCAACCTCAAACACAAGAGACACGTTGTCAGTCATAGGGATTCTGTCGTTGTTGGCTAGAGTTAGTAACTTGGAGTCGTCAAGTACACTGTTGAGACTTTCAATCCAAATAGTGTCTACAGGTCCGTCGCAAGTAAGCCAGGTGTTGTATTTGTTGTTGCGGTTGTTGTACTTCTGCCACAGTTTACTAAAGACACCTGGGACCCACTCGTCACTAGGGGGGAGTTTCCTTCCGTAGAGTTCCTCTGCAGTTACGGACTTAGGGTTGAGTTTGATAATCTTGTGCTGAATCACCACTTCACTGAGGACGTCTACAAGCAGTCTTATCAAAGTGGACTTTCCAGAACCAGTAGGTCCTACCACCATGAACCCGTGGCGCACCAAAGAAGTTTCGTAGACCTGGATGATTTTAGAGAACCAACTGGGGTGGTTGATGAGTTCTTTCCTCTTGATCATTTCTTTGATTCCAGCTTCCACTGCTCCGTGGGAGAGTTTGGGAGGTTCGGGTTGTTCTGGGAAGATGTCTCTCAGCAATTGCAAAAACAAAGGCACGTCGTCTGAAACCAGTTTGCTCAAGTTCATGTCCCTCAGACTTCTCATCAGAAGCATGCCTTCGTCAGAGTCTCTTTCGTTTCTTTTGGTGTTCCCTGCAGTCCTCAGCACTGAAAGAATGTTTCTCAAACCGAAGTCGTAATGTCTTTGTTTAGACAGTTGTTCTTCACACAACGCATAGAGCACTGTGAACTTTTTAGCCAGCACGTCGTAACTATCGTAACCCTGAGCTGCAAGTTTGACCCTCACAATCACAATTCTGTTGGGAACCATCATAGCAACACCTCTGAAGAGCACCTTCATGTTTTCAGGAAGTTCTTGGCGTCCAGCGTAGCCAGGGTTCATAGTGATGAAGTAAGCCACACTAGGCGTTAAAGGAATGGCTTGAGTTTCTCCTGGGAAAGTGCAGGTCTTTTCGCGGCTCTTTTTGGAAGTTGTGATCGCAGCTATTTGCATTGCCACCACACTCAGTACTTCTAGGTAAATTCTGTTGAACTCGTCAAAGCAGCCCCAGAACCCAGACTGGCAAAGTCCCTTGAAAATGGCAGCCATGTCTTTGTACCTGTGCTCAGTTGAACAGTTGGTTACTATAACGAACACGCCAATGGTGTTTCCCATGTCTTTGACGGTTTCTGTTTTTCCAGTTCCAGCAGGTCCAGCAGGAGACCCTCCGTAGTGCATTCCTAAAGCCTGGGCCAAAGTGATGTAGCACCTGTCTGTCAAAGGAGTAATCGCAAGTCTGTCCTTCACTCCTAGGTACTCGTACTGGTACTCGAATTCTTGGTCTGTCACACATACGTTCAAAGTGTCGTTTCTCCAGTACTGTCTTGTGCGTTTTTGCCATTCAAAGTTGTTTGCAGACCCAGACTTAGAACTAGCGTCTTTTCCAAGGTTAGCTACTAGTTCGTCCAAAACGTCTCTTTGGTACACGTGCACTGTCACTAAAGTAGTGACCTTGAGGCGGTCCATTTTAGTAAGGGACTCACTCAGACACAAATCTCTGATGACTTGCCAGATCTCAGTTAGGAGGTTCCTTTTGCTTTCAGCAACCTTTTTGTCTTTGGCTTTTTCAAGGCAGTCCTGCACGTGGTAAGTCCACAACAACTGGAGTCCTACCAAAGAGGCCTGTGCACAGTGTTTGTTCACGAAGTTCAAGAAAGGCAACTGCATACAGTCTCTGGAGGCGTTTCTGAGGATTTCTTTCATGGTTTTCTTCATTTCTTCTTCGAGTTTTTTCAGCCAGTCTTCAATGTTTCCTTCAGCCTTAAGGGGTTCGGTTAACTCAATAGGTTCGTAGTCCGAACCGATGTTGCTCATCATGTGAGTAATGAGTTTTCTGTCTCTGGAGTCAAACTTAACTCTGGAAATAGCGTCGAACAGGTTTTCTAGGAAAGGCTGGATGGCTGTGGGTTCGGATCCCTGACTAAGGATGCTCAGAAGCACAGGGTCTGACACGAAAAAGAACCTAGCGAACTTGTTTCTTTTGGAGTAAAGGTAGTTGTCCAAAGACCTTTGGCAACTGTCAAGTTTTTCCTTGAGACTGGGAAGGAGGTTCTTAAGCATTTCGTTCTGGCAGCACTGAATGACTTTTTGGTCTTCAACTGCACGTTCCATGATCTTTCCCCAAGTTTTGTCTGTAGTTAAGAACAGCCTAGCTTCAGTAGGCATTTGCCTTGAAATGTCTCCAGTAGTAAACACGGGCTCAAGACTCTGCCAACTGATTTGCACCTTCTGCCACAAGTCTATGGTTTCTGCCACGTCTGAAAACAAGTTTAAGTAATGCACTACTTCGTTTTTGAAGGGAGTTACGTGCTTCATGGCGTTCATGGTGGTGAGGTCGTTTTGGGATTCTTCCAAGTTTTCCAGGATTTCGGTGGTTCTGCTCCCCAGTCTGTACTTGCCTCTGAACTCGTCGAAGTCGAAGATTTCAACTTCCCATTGCTCCTTGATGCCGTTGAGTTTCTTTTCAATCTTGTCTTGTTTGTCAGCAGACTCCATGATTTCTTCAATTTCTTCTCTGTACTCAAGTAGGTTGATTTCAAGCAACCTGGACAAGTAAAACACTTCTTCTGAAGAAAAGTTGAGGGATTCTCCTGTCACCTGACTTAACTCTTCCCAGTGCCTAGTTTTCACTGAGGGTTTGCTGAGTTCCTTCAGCATAGGCAGCACTTCTGAGAAGTCGTCAATTTCTTTTTTGAGTTCTTTGTAGGCGTCCCACTCTTTCAGTTGTCTGGGAAGGTTCTTGCAGACAGTTCCGAACTGGTCAATTTGAGTCTTCATTTCGTCGATCTTTTCAACAGCGTCACTCCAAACCATTTCTTTCCAAGAGTTCACGGTGTCAATGACTTGGGTGTAGAGGTCGTAAAGCTGAGTAAGTAGTTCTAGTTCCTTTTTGCTTTGTTCCAACTCAGGGTACTGTTGGTGGGGCAGTCCAAACAGTTCTTCTCCAGCGTGGTTGATTTCGTAGTTCCTTTCCCTTACAGAGTACTCTTCTTTGAACCTTCTGAGGCGTTCTACAGCTTCCCTTGGAGCAATTCCAACCACCATAGGTCCGTTTTTCTCGTAGTCTTTGCGGAACTCGTCTACGTCTTGGATTAAGAACCTAACAGACTTAATGAGGTCCCTTTTGAAGGAATTTTGGGTTTGCTGGAGCTCGTTTTGGCGAGTTTCGGCCAGTTCTACAAGGGATTTCCACTTGTTCTTGAGAACGTGTCTTTGGTCCTGTTCGTCCTTTTCCATTCCAGAAGGCAAGTAAGTGTCCAGGATGTTGTACATTTCCATAATGGGTTTAAACTCAAGTTCGATTTCGCCTTCTTTCTGTCTGACTTCTTTAAGAGTTTGCATGACGTACCTTAGAGTGTCAATTCCAGTAACGTCTTTGCTGAGTTTAGCTTTGGTTTGGTTGATGTACTCAAAGATGTTGTCAAGGCGACTTCTTGCTTTTTTGTGGAGGTCCTTAGCAAACACGAACTTCCACTTCTTAACGTGGTCTTTAAGTTCTTCCTTGATTGTTTGGGTTTTAAGTGCCATAGCACCTACTTGGAACACTTCTTCGTGAGTGTCTATTTCTTCTTCTATGCTAGAGTAGTACTTAAGTTTTTCTTCAAAGTCGTCAAGAGCGGGTTCCTTTTTGGAAAAGGCTGCAAGTTCTTTCTCAGGGTTTTTTTCCCAAGTCCAAGAGTACTTAGTGAAGGCGTCCAAGTACTTAGTCACTGTGTTTTTGGTGCCGTGGATACTTCCTGTAAGTAGCAGTATCACCTTAACGATTTCTTTGTCTTGAGCAATCATGTCGTAGAAAGACTCTTTTTCTTCATCTTCTGCTTTGTCTTGTTGGTACCAGTTCACCACACTTTTGGAGCACTTAAGCACTGCAATAGCAGCTCGGTTAATGTGCTCTTGAACATCTTCAATACTTGGAGTTATTTTCACCTGCACTGACTGCGGACCTGACTCTAAGTGAACTGAAACTTCAAAGAAAGGAGACAGTTGGGAAGGAATCGACCCAGGTCCTCGGGTTCCGCAAACTCTGTCTTTCATGGCATTCAGTGAGTTCTTAGTGCAGTGGAGCAAAGCTTGGTACATAGTCCAGTTGTAATACTTCTTCAAAGTAGTGATTTCGTTTGGATTTATAGGGTCCACGTGCTGGTCCAAAGGATAAGATTTAATTGTTTCCAGCAAGTCGTCTACAGCTCGTTCCACTTCAATGTTTTTGCTTACAAGGTACTGTGTTTGGGTTTTGGCAGACTCGTGCTGGAGTTCCACAAAGTCGTCCTGGGTGTAGGTCTTTCCGTGTTCAGGCATCTCTACAAGAACTACTTTGCTGATGGCTTTCAGGTTGTTTTCAATTCGGTTTTCAATAATGTCGTTTATGCTAATGATGAGTTGTTCTAGTTTTTGCAGGCCAGAGTGGACATGTTGCAAGTAGCCATCAATGTTCATGGAAGTCCAAGTGAGTGTAACAATACCTGGTCTCAATTTGTAGTCCAAGTCGTCTAAGTGAGGGCCCAGCAAAGGCTTTGTCATGGGGCGAATTTTACCTAGGACTCTTTCGTACTCTTTAAGAAGGTACTCTAACTCGTTGTAGTAGTGCTTGATTTTTTCTTCTTGCAAAAGCACAATGCGTGCACTTTCAGGGATTTCCACACCCATTCTGTCCAAACACTTAGCTTCCCTAATTAACTCGAAAATTTCGTCGTCCAAGTTGACGTAGAGTTTTTTGTCTTCTCCTGGCCAAAGCAAAAGAGCGTGCAGTCCAGTCTTGCTGCGTTCAATTTCGTCACACCAAGCTCTTAAGTACATGTACTCGAACAGTGTAAGGGTCTGCCCAATTCTGTTGTAAAGAGTGATGTACTTTTTGTGGTCTTTGGACTTTTTTATTGAATCAGGGAACTTGTCCATAGGTGCTTGGATTCGGTGGAACAAGTGACGAGCCCACATGATGTTTCCAGCTACTGTAGGCATGTTCCTTACCAAAGGAGGTTTGGACTTGTTGTTGTTGTACTGGTTCTTAATTTCTTCCATTTCCATTCCGTAGTTGTGGAAGATTATGTTGTACTTGTTGTTTAGTTCTGCCTGCAAACTGCCGCGTTTCAAAATAGTTTCGAACTTCTTGAGGAGGTTAAGCAAGTGGTCAATACTGGCAATCTTTTCAAAGCTTTTGTTGATGTAGCCTTGGAGGGCTTGTTCCAGTTTGCTCACGTCAACGTTGAACTCCACGAACCTTCTGTCAAAGTTGTTGTTGGTGTAGTCCAGAAGGTCGTGTCTTTGGTTTTTGAAGCTTTCTATGAGGCTGTTGAAGTCTTCAATGAGTTTGTCCATGTCTTCTAGTTTGTGCTTTGCTAGTGAGTTGAACTGCCGAACTATAGTGAACAAGTCTATGAGTTTTGACAGTCTTCGACAGAACAAGTCAAATTTGCCGAAAATTTGGTTTTTGCTGAAGTCGAACTGCCTTCCTTTAGGCATGGCTTGGAGTTTTTCTTTAGTGAGTTCGTACTGGTACTGGTAAGCGTCCCTGAGCTTNATGCAGTCCTGCATAGTTTCAATGAGCTCGTCAGGGTCCCTGAGCCAAAGTTTGTCAACAGGCTTGTCTTTGAGAATTGACTTTTTGCAAGTAGTGATCATTTGATTAGTGATTTTCATGAAAAGCTGAGTCATTTTTTCAGTGGTGTTGTAGTACCTTGCAATGGTGTGGATCATCTTAACTGAATTCATAAGTGCAGGAAGACTATCAATGATAGTTTGGGGAGTTCCTGTGTAGAGAGGGTCAATGAACTTTTCAAGCGTAGTTAAGTACTTCACATTGTCTTTAGCTTCGTTCACAGCTTCTGTGATTTTTATGTCCACGTTTTTCCATCGAGTAAGGAGAACAGGGATGTTTTCCTTAGAACGGCCTTGGTGTTCCCCTCCAGACTTGTTGACTTTGTTGAGTACTTCCCTTACGATTCTGACTTCTCTGGTGCGGGTTTGTTCACTGATGCTGGTTAGTTTTTGGTTACGTGTTCTCCAGTGTTCAAGTTCAGTGCGGGGTCCTGCGTCATTGCTGTCCCACTTGTTTTCTGAACCTTCTTCTACGAACTCTTCGATCTTTTCAGTCCAATCAGCAAGGATTTTTTCGTAAAAAGAAACAAGTGCGTCGTTTTGGGCGGCTTCAGCTATTTTTTGGTCAGTGTTGTCCACCAGGTACTCAGAAGGGAGTTTCCGGAGCTTGATTCCGCCAGTCATGCTTTTAATAGCTTCTTCAAGTTCTTTGGTGAACTTGTTGAGTCCCGATATTAGTTCGGAGCGCTGCTCAGTTTCGCACTCTCCCCACTCTGAGTCTTTCATTTCATTGACTAAAGGAACAAATCCTTGGGATACTATAGTGTCTAGGCTTTGGATAGGGTCTGCGCCAATCTCCCCAAACATAACTTCGTTGTCGTTGTAAACTTGAGTGTTGACTGAACTTCCTTCGGCAGTGTTCCGGAAGAAAAAGCAGGCCTTAGCTTTGATGGGGTAGTTGTCTCCGAAGTTTATAAGGAGTGGAAGGCTGTCGTGGTGCCCGTTGCTGTACCCGTTCCTGTGTCCGTTGCTGTGCCCTGCGGCGTGCCCGTTCTGGGAATCGAGCGGCTGTCGGTACACGAGGATTTTAGGCGGGGTAATTCCTTTCAAGAAACTGTTGAAGTGCTTGTAGTGTTCGTTTTCGCGCAACCAGTCTTCCATTTGAAGTTCATCCTTTTCGAAGCAGTCTGCTAAGCACTGCACCATCCAGAGGTGACGCTGGTGAAGAGGATTAGACATAATTATTATATAACTGCCATTGCTTTTCAGAACTTTACTTAAATAGCTGATTAAATAAAATACAGGTTTAAGACACTTAGGAGCTTCTTTTATAAAGCAAGACGTACGCTGGTAAATTTACAACTTCTTTGGAAGAGACTTTAGTAACCTTTTCGTCATCGAATTTGTACCAGTGTTTTTCTCGTTTGCAAAAAGCTTGGTAATGACCAGAGTTTATTTCACCTAAGTGTACACCTACACCAACCAGCTCGTAACACGCCTTTTTAAGTGAGTAAGGGTCTAGCTCTAGAGTCTTGCGGAACTTGCAGTGGGACTTTGCCTTGTGGGGGTGAGGTACTTGCTTGAACCTTTTGATTTGCACCAGCAAAAATAAAGGCGGTCTTGAAATTGAAAACTTTTTAGAGATTTTTGCAGCTGTGTTGCAGTTCTCGCAGTTAGAAGCAGGGGTTATCAGTTCTTCAGAAGTGAAGTTTTCAAAGCTCCGTTTGAGGGAAGTTTTCATTTCGAGTTGCAAGTCAATGAAGGATTCTAGTTTAGTTGAAGAAGTCAAGCAGTTGGAGCAAGTGACTTTGCTGCTGAGTTCTCCGTCGAAAATTTGGTGTGCAATTGGAATTACGTCTGAGAGTTCTGTAGTGATTCTGTTAATGATGAATCTTAAAAATTCAGGAGTGTCGTGCTGCTTGCTTCCTGGAAAGTAAGGGTTGACTAAGTCCCTTATCGGTTTGGTTTTTATTACTCCAGACTTCATTTTGCAAGCTTTCTTGACTAGCTTTGCAAACAAATTAGAAGTGGATTTGCCTTTAAACCCTTTTTCAGGCATCTTGGCCAAAAAGTTAACCAATGGTCCTACAGAAAAAAGTAACTGAATCCCTGTGTTCATGTAGCAGTACAAAGAAGGGTTTTCTAGCCCTATCTTTCCAGTAAGTAAGTTTCCTGACTTAAGAATTCCGTGTGTGGAGTCTTCAGTTTCCATTGGAGTGCCGTTGGAAGTGGGGTTGGTGCTGTCAGTGTTTCTGCAACTAAGGTCTTCTTCAAGAAAAGGGTCTTGGTCGTCTCCCTCCACTTGGGGTAGTTCTGTGCATGGCCTCGAAAAAGCAAAACTTAAAGAAATCCCTGTGCTTGTAGATGCAGGACTGCAAGAACGTTCTTTACGAAGAGACTTGGGGAGTTCCAACAAAGTAGGGTCTTGTCTGTTAGTTTCTTCTCCTGACTCTGCGCGCCTGTGGCAACTTAGAGTGTATGTAGGGGACAGTAGAGGAACTTCGGAACCGTGGATGCTTGCTAAGAACTTCCACTGAGCTTCTGTAAGGGCTCTGTAGTGGTGGCCCATCCTCAAACCTTTTTTAGGTTGGCCTGTTTGGGTTTTNAAAGAAGAAGTAGTCAGTTTGCCCGGGGGGAGGCCGCCGTGTATGTACCTAGCCCAGGCTTTGATCCAAGAAGACTCTACAATGTAAAAAGGAGTTTCTGGGGGGCGTGTTTCGAGTTCTATCACTTTTTGTTTTTCCTTAAAACGATCTTCTAGGGACATACTTTCAGGGTTTTCCAAAACGGTTTTTGGAGAATTTCTGGAGTTGTTTTCTGGAACTTTGTTGCCTTCACAAGTTGGCTGAAGTAGTGAAGACTTTAATCTTTCAAAAAAGCCCATGTTATTTATAAAGTTCCTGCCATTTGTTACTTGCTAACACTAATCAAATTAATAATGACTGCTTTTAAAAGAGTTAGCTTAAAACTGCCTGACTATGCCTAAAACAATACTTGTGAAGCCCACTGCCGTGAGAACTGATGCTGTAGTTATGATAGCTAAGTTCGAAGGACTCGTCATAGGCTTCTGTGAAAGTTTTATGTAGAGCAATGCCGGAATAATGAGTCCCATCACAGCAGCACAAAAACCCCCCAACACACTAAACACAAAGTTAATGTCGGGGAAGAAAATAGCTACAAGCATAGTTACTCCTATAGTAGTCAAAGTAATAGCTGCGTGGAGCCAGATGGGGGACCTGCCCTGGACCTTGAAAAACAGTTTTTCCATTGAAGAACGGCAGGGGTACAAGTTGATTATAATAGCCACAGTCATAGTTAAAGAAATCAGCATTCTGCCTATAACCATAGCCCAGTCGTTGTCAAAAATAGAGTGACGCATCACTATGATGTTTGGGACACCATTCAGAAAAGAAAGGTAGCCAAACAAAGACAGGATACTGAAAATCACTCCCATGATCATGATTGCTCGGAAAGCCACTTTGTCGATTCTGCGCTGGTTGGAGTTGTTAAGTTCGCCTTGGACTTTTGTAACGTTTTGGTGGCACAAGTAAGCAAACATTCCTAGAGCAAAGGCGTCGAAGAAGTTGATGTCTACAGCTGCATACTTAAGGTCGGAGTAGTCTCTTTTTTGGGCGTAGAAAGGGAACTCTACTATAACTACAATCATAACGTAAGTCAAGCAAATAACGTTGAAAAAAGCTTTGAACCTCAAAGCGCCTAAGTTCCTCAACAGACCAAAAGGAGCAATAACTGCACAATTTAATATTACTATAATCAAGTCCCTTTCTAAGATCCTTTCGAACTTTATGTTTAGTGAAGAAAACACAGTCGGCATAAGGAGTCCCACAATGATGTTCAAAGCAATTATCAGCCCCACTGCGTTAACAATAATCGCAATTTCCAAGAGAATGGCCCACCCCCTCCCTAACATTAACTCACACACTGAAGGGTAATGGAAGTTTTTGCACTTGAAAGCAGCCCTAGTAACTGTGGTCAAACTGAAGTACATCAAGGCCCCACAAAAAGCTATTATCGCTAGCCCCAAGAAGAGTCCAGCTTTTTGAAGCACTTGAGGAATTGCTAGGTAGCCTGCGCCCATTGCAGTGGAAGCAAGCATGAAGGTAGAGCCTCTCAAAGACCCTGACTTCATAGAAGAAAAGTACCTTTCTTTCCAAGGCCTCTTAACTCTTCTGTCTTCTTGATCCTCTGTGCTTTCTTCAAGTAGTGAAAATTCACCTTTGTTAGTGGACATTTATATCGTGTGATTAGAATCTACTCTCTAACAGTTATTTATTAATTCCACACACGTATAGTGCCATCTCTACTTGCAGAAAGCAAAAGAGAGTGTTTCTGCAGACTCACTATGCTTAAGTCAAGTACACAGTCTGTATGGGCTGTTTTTCTGTGCAAAGGAATGTCTTCGAAGTCCCTTCTTTTGAGACTCGAGTGCAGGGGGTTGTACTGCACAGGCATTGAAGAAACTGGCCCTTCTTGAACTACTAAGACGTCTGGCAGCATTTGATAGTGGAAGTTGTTTCTGAAACTGGGGTCCTGTCCTATCAAAAAGGACTCTGAAGGCGACTGGAGGTCCCAGTACCTGACCATGCAGTCCTGTCCTCCTGAAAGCACAGTGCTTCCTTCTCCTATGACTTTCCTCACTGTGGAAGACTTTTCGTAGCCCTTCCTTATTCTGTGACTGAAACCTGCCCAGTTCTGGATCAAGTTTGTAGACTGCGAACTGTACTCACTGAACCTGCTCAAAAAGTTGCGCCGGAAAATGTCGTTTGGAGGCAGTTTGGGTTTATTGAAGAAGTACAAAGAATTCAAGGAAATGCAAGTTGAGGGTTCTTGTCTTAGGTAAGGTACTGACAAAGGAGCTTCTGAGTCTTGAGTCATGTACATCGCAGGCCTTCCTGACTGGATCTCCCAGAGTATGACTTCTGAACCTGCAGAAGCAAGCATGTAAGGAGCATTTTGGACTTCAGTGTTCAAAAACATGCAGCGTTGGTCTGGAGTGAAAGGCTGCATGCTGGAAATGCACTCTTCTTTCGAGTGCAAAAAGCTAGCGCAAGAGGAGTGGAATCTCATGTCGTAAAGCAGCAAGTACCCTGAAATAGTCCCTAAGGCTAGTAGTCTGGGGTCTGGTCCTTCGCACAAACAAGAGCATATTCCCCTTTGGGACCCTACTTCGTACTTGTGGAAGAGTTGTTTGGTCCTGAGGTCCTGGAACTTCAAGCAGCCTTTTTGAGTAACGTAGGCAAAAGTGTTAGCGTCAATAGCAACTACTTGAGAAATAGTTTCTGGACTGTGGAACGAGTGAACTTTTTCGAGAGTTTGGAGTGAAAAGGTTTGAATTTCATCTTCACAAGCAACTAAAAGCTGGTTTTCACACAAGGCAAGTCCACTGAATTTGTGTACAGGCTCTTTTATTCTTAGAGTCTGCTTAGACTTTAAAGGTGAAAGTGTTTCTAGCTGCTTAAAGTCCCAAACTTTAACTGTTCCGTCTTTAGAAGCACTGAAAACTAGTTGTGCAGAGTCAACTACTTTTAAGTGGGTGACTGAGGCTTCGTGTTCGTTGAGGCAAAGTTGGAACTTTCCTTGGAAGTTATAGTTGTCCTGAGTACTTTGTCTGTTGGGTTCTTTCTTTTCAAAAGTGTACTTAAAGTTGGTTTCTTGGTTTGCCTCGAACTCCCTAAGTTCTAGTTTCTGGTTTTTAGTTGGGGGTCTGACTAGGTAACTTTTTTCATTGCAGATTTTGCAGATAACTTCTAAGTGCTTGATAAAGTTCTTTTCAGTTCCAGTGAATTCTAAAGTGTTTTTGAGTTTGAAGTCTTCTAAAGTCGACCTTTTGAACGACTGCTGCAGGTGCGAATCAATGCAGTCGTTAGTAACTAAGTACAAACTCTTAACTGGAATAGTTATGTAGGGCGAAATTAAGGGCCGCAGTATGCAGTAGTTGTCAATGGGGTCTAGAGTGGCAATGAGGGATTTGATCAGTTCGATTATCTCGGTTCTGATCCACTGGTTAGGGTGCAGAATGTAAACAATGGCTTTTTCCAAGAAACTCACAGGAGGTTTAGGCAGTCTCCTTACAGCTGACAAAGTGTAGTAAACAACCATTTCGCTGTGGCCCATAAGTCCGTCTTCTATGCAGGGGTAAATAGTTTCTACAAAGGCACTAGTGCTAATGGTGTCCAGCAACTTAGGCAGCTGCTGCAAAATCAAAATCCGGTACAACTCGCCTTTGTTCAGCCAAGCTATAACTAAAGAGACTATTTTGTTGAGGGTGAACTTTTTGTCAAAGTGGGAACACAGTTCAGAAAAGTTAGAAAGCAGAATTTCTTGGAGCACTGAAGCAGGCCTAGCTACCAGCATGTCTTTGAACACTCCTACAATCTTGTCGAAGAACTTTTCCAACTCTACTTCGTAAGGGTCCAAACTAACTCCTGCTTGCTTCTTTGAGTACCTACTTAACTCTATGAACTTCTTTCCTAGCCTTACGCACTGCGGAAGGTTCTCAGCTAAGGCACACTTGACCCACTCACTTTCGTCATTTTTAAGCACGTTGATGGAAGGCCAAATGTAGTCTTCAAAGATAGAAGAGTCTTTGGAAGAAAGTGAAGTTATCTTGTTGAGAATCTCTAGAGTGGCTTTGAAGGCAGCTACTTTCACGTGGTACCTTTCTTCCTTGGTCGTGAGTATAGCTACTAAGTAAGGAAGTATGTAGTGGAGTTTTGTGAGGTCAGGCAGCAGTACTCCTAGTTCTTTCAGGCACTCTACAGCTTTGAGTCTGCTTGAAGGAACTTTGGTGTTTCTGATTGAAGAAGCCAAAAGTGGAGTGAGTACTGAAAGTTCTTGGTAGTTTTCTACCCTTTCTTTGAGTTCTTTAAGGTTAGACGCTACATAGTATATTCTTGAGTCAGCAGTGGCTAGGTCTCTTGTTTGAACTACTCTTTTGACAAAAGGGTAAAGCACTTCCTGAGTGGTTTTTGGAATAATTTCAGTTTTAAAAGCTTCCTCAACAGCTTGGATGTCTATTCTTTCAAAGGGATTTAGAGCCAGCATCTTTTTCAGCAGCTCCTTGATTTGGGGGTCAGGCACTCCTGAAAGCACATTGTCTAGTGAATTCTCTCCACGTCTGTAAGCCAGCAACTGAGCAAGTGTAAAGGTAGCAATGCCTTCTTGGAACAGCTCAGCAATCACACACCCCAAAGAAAAAATGTCCATACTAAAAGCTACTTCTCCTCCCTCAACTACTTTTTCTTTCGTAATGAACCTTTCTGGAGCTAAGTTGCACTTTTCTAGTTTTGACCGAGTGAAGAAGCACTTGTAAGCAGTCATGTCGCCCTCTGCAATGTAAGTAGGCTTGAAAAAAAAAGATATGTCTGACAAAAACACCCAGTTCCAGGAAGTAACTAAAAAGTTTTCAGACTTGATGTCTCCGTGGGCAAATCCTTGAGAGTGCAACTGCTTCACAGCTGCTACCATTTGGAAGGCCAGCCACTTCTTTTCAGTAGAACTCAGAAAAGGAGGCCTAATTATTTTTTGGTACAGTGTTGTTTCAAAGTACTGTCTGATAAGTATTCCTGCCTTTTGGGTTTCTATACAGTCGTTCAGCAAAACGTTAGGCTGTGACTTAATGTTAAAAGTAACCTGCAGTTGCGAAACGAAGTTTTTGTAGTCTGAAAGGTCTGAGTCAAAATCCGAGTTCCTTTTAATATAAACTTTAGCTATCACAATGGTCCTGGGCTGTTCAAGGAAGCACTTTAGTGACTTAAACAACTTGCTGGATGCTATAGGTTCCCCTTCAGGGGACAAACTAGGAGTTTCCAACAGCAAAGAGTGCACGTCTCCCGTTGGGCCTTGGGCGTAAGCTACTTGGTTCCCCATAATTTATTATAACTAATAGTATAGTTCAGCTTCTGTTTCCTTTTCAGGAGGCCACCAACCGGTGTAAACTCTGCGAAGTCCCCTTTTAGCGCCTTCCCACAAGTCAAACTCCAGGTTAAAGATCTTTTTGCTTCCTTGCATTTTAATTGGAAGAATCAAACGCTTAGGGTTTTTGAAGATCATTGCAAACCGAGACTCGTTAGGCTCCCTTAGGTCTTCTTCAGGCCAAGCTTCAAGGTACTCCTCGTGTGTCATGCAGTCAACCATTTCAACTCTTCCCAGAAGCACGCCTGTTGGGTACCTGTTGGGGAACTCAGGCCTTTCGTTTCCGTAGAACTCTGAGTACATATTTTCTACCTCCTTGACTTCTTCTTCAGTGGGTCTCCTAGCACTTGCGTGTATCCATAAGGGCCCTCTGTGCTCAGTACTCCAGTTGCGTCCTTCAACTCTTTTGAAGCCTTCAATCACAAGCGAAGCCCAAGGCTGGTGCATGGTTAAGCAATGACGCTTGTCGTCACCCTCCTTGAAAACCAAGGGTTCGTGCATTTTAGGCTTTTTTACTGAGAACTCTAGGTTTTCAAAGGGGTCTTCGTGCTGGATAACTGAGTGTTTAGACTGCGAAGGTTTTTCTCTTGGTATTTCTTGTTTGAGCTTGGCCATCACAT
>PR_CR_10_Liq_1_inCRDRAFT_1000369_pt1 | contig 28255 bp, 18 predicted proteins | sample PRCRCaboRojoPR_3_FD_10241 | JGI IMG/M metagenome (IMG submission 10241)
TAGGGAAGAGGCTGGGGGTCTTGGGCAGGCAAACTTTGTTTAAAAGGCTCCAGAGCCTCCAAAGTAACTATCCAAGGCGATATTGTTGAAATGAAGTTTTTAGAGTTAAAACACCCTAATGGAACGTACTCCCAAACTTTCAGGTCCCTTGAAGACCAGTCGTTTAGTAAACTCAAACCAAAAATGTTTTCTCTAGCTCTTTCTACGTCAATAGGATCTCCGAGTTCGTTGACTTTTCCTCCTACAAAAAAGGCCATTTCCAACTCGTAGTCTACTTTTTCCGAGATTTGGTAAACTGAGTCTTCTTTGTCTGGAAGTTTGACTTGGCCCTTAGGCCTTGTTACTGGGTGTCCTGAAATTCTAACACTAGAAGCCCTGCTGTGGTAAGCTACTGGCAGTCTTAACCAGTTGGGCCTTAGAGAACTATTAGGTCCACCGAACATAAAACTCAGGTTTAAAGCATGATGCTTTGAAGAGCTGAAGTCAGTGTAGTCGCCAATTTGGACAGGAAGGGTGCTGGTGAAGTTCTCGATTGGAACTAGTACTGCTTGCCTCAACTCCTGGTTGTCCCTCAAAGTAGGTGTATCTTCACTCAGTAGGTGCTGCAGTTTTCCGCGCACTCCTACCCACTGAGTCCTTGAAAGACTCATGAAGTCGTTCAAAAAGGAACCCTGGAACACTGGGTGGGGCAAAACATCTGCAAAAAAGCCCTGGTTCTCGAGCTCTTTGAGGTCAACTGCAAAGTCTCCAAGGCGGGAAACACACCTGGGAAGGGAGTCGCCAGGCTTGATGCCAGTGCCAAAAGGAATGTTTTGGATGGGGAAGTGATGTTCACTAGCCACAGGAATAAAAGACTTTGCCATTTAAGCCTGTATAATAATGGTTAGAAAAGCAGAGGGTGTATTCATCAGCACGTAATTCCTAAGTAGTGACGAACCCACAAAGCAGCTACTTAAATATCTAGACCAAACTCACAGGTTCATCATCAGAGACTTAGGAGAAAAGCAACTGTTTATAAAAAGCGAGTTTAAAGACTTTGTAAAGGATCAACTTGAGAGTTTCCTAGACCAGCACACTTTCAAAAAGCCAGAATTATACTAATAAATGGTACTTCTTTCTAATATCTTAAAAGCTTCTCTGTCCAATTCAAGTAATTCTTTTTGCTTGATTGCAGACGAAACACAGGGAGTTTCTGGCTGCTTTATGTTGGAATTCCTTAAAAACTTACAACAGAACTTTTGCTTACTTCTCAGCCAGCACCAGCACTTGTGGGTAGCAGAGGAACTGGGAATTCCTGTAGTGAGTCACCACCAAGCACTCCAAGGTTCCTTTGCAGTTAGAGCAATTCCAACACTGGACAAAGAAGTAGACATTGAAGGAATCCCTGAAAACTTGTTTGTAGCAATAGACAGCTTGCAAGCTTTAGGGGCTTGGGTGGGAGAAGCTAGACTCCAAGACTTCGTTTACTGCCGCGTGCAACAAGCAACTGGAGTTTTAGCACTAGGGAGTCCTTTGTACATTCCACAGAAAACCTACAGTGCTTACCAGCAACTAGCTTCTATCTTTGTGAAAATAACAAACCACTACAAAACACAAGGCACTGCTCAGTGTCTGCATCACAGAGGAAACCTTAAGTTTACACAAGAACTCTGCTCTTTTTGGGTGGAAGGCAAGTCCATCAAGGCTGGCAAGTACAAACCTACTACTGTGGAACAAGAAGAACCTGTTAGCACTTTTAGAATCCAACGCACTGAGGAAGAAGAAAAAATGCGCTTGCAAACCCCACTGCCTTACGAACAAACGGACAGGTTAATAGTAGTGGACCCCCAAGACATTCCTTCTGAAGACGAAGAAGGCGATGAGGACATCCAGCTATAATAAATGGAAAAAAGACCAAAAACTCTAGGGTTAGTATTCAGAAGATCTGCAGAGTTCTTAGGTCCAAAGGAGTCCTACAAGTTGCTAGTTCTTAATAAAGGAATCTCTGAGTGCGTGATGTCTTTGGAATTCAAAAGGGAGATTTCTCTCTTGATTCTGTCTGAAATCCTAGGCAAGCCCATCACAGACCAAAACTTCCAAGAGGAGTTCCGTGAGTTCTCAGGAATTCTAGTTAACAACTACTCCGAACTCTACAGGTGCTTAGCGAACTCGTTTAACAGAATCAAAAACCCTTGTGGAGAATCCGAGTTTGAAGGTTGGGAAAAAAAAGATGGGGGTGATGGCTGGGTCGTTGAGGATTGGGGAACTTGGGGAGGACGCAGCACTGTGTTCGTAAGTAGTTTTGGGTGGTGCACTCTGAGTCAGAAGGTCAAAATACCTCCAGGGGGCCACAGACGTCTTTTAGTAGGGTCTCCAGTTGCCCGTAGAGTAGACTGCCGTGTTGAAGCCAGGCTAGTTTTAAAGGTTTTCAAACACAAAAATGGAGCTCCGAAAGTGGTGACTAGTGCAATAGTGCCTTCAGGAAAAGAAACTCCAGAATTCATCCAAGAGTGGAACACCCTTTGCATACAAGAAGACATTGATAGCAGTGTCTACGAAGTCGAGGTTGAGTTCCATGGGAAAGACCTTCAGTTTTGGAAGGGGTGGTACGGAGCTAGGTTTGGATTTTGCTTTTTGAGGCTTTTTAATCTATAGTTTAGTTAACAACACTTTCAAGGTACTCTTCTGGCCACTGAATGCTTTTAGCAAGCATGAAAGCAAGATCAGGAAGGGGTTCGCCCAGAACTTCTTTGGCAAGGAGTTTATTGGGGATTTCTTCGTCAGCTTCAGTCATGACAGGAAGGTCCTCGAAGTTTTGGGGTTTCTCAGCTAGTTCTGTGTACTTCAAAAATACTTCCCTTATAGAGAGTCTTGGCCAGAGTTTTTCGCAAAAGTAAAGTGTTTGGGCTCTTAAAGTTTCAGCTAGTTGGGGGTCTGGACTTTGGAAGGAGGTTTGGTCAGACTCTGGACCAAGAGAGTTTTGGAGGTCTTGCAACCTTTTCGAAAGAGGTTCTGAGGAGGCACTTTGACTGCCAGAAGGAGTTCTTGGAAGCTCAGGGGACTCTAGTTCTTCCCACTTTTCCTGATTTACTTGAAGTTCTTCTAAAAGCCCGTTTAAACTGAACTCTTTGGCAACCGAAAGTTTAGAAAGAGGCCTGCCTTCCTGGTCTAACTCTAGTGTTTGGCTGGGTTCTTCGAAGTTGCCGAAGTCTTCTTCGGTGTTTGCTTCTTCAAAGTCTCCGAAGTCGTCTTCGCTCTCTTGAGAGTCGCTAAAAGCAGCCTGTTGGCTTTCTTGGNAGGGTCCTTTTTGGTCGCTAACTTCCATAATATAAGTCTGGCATATTTATATTAGACTNTTCGCAATAAAAATGATTTTGCAGCCAATAGTCCACTTTTACGTAATGTGGTTTGGTTTGGGGGGAGCTTTGGGATGCTTCTTTTCAAGTGGTTTTTGCAAGGTGTTTGAACCCAAGCCTTTGAAACTAGTAGTGTTTTTGCTGCTGTTGTTTTCAGCGTTTAGTTGGGTGTCTGACCTTACAACTATGAACAACATGCCTGCCTTTTCTGCAGATACAGAAGCTGAGCTTTACAAAAAGAAACACGAGTTTTCAGAATTACAGAGGGACGTGTACATGCAGTTCATAGAAATGTGTGCCCTGTTTTCAATACTTTTGGTGCCTTACTTGCGTGAGTCTTATGAAGCAAGAATCAGAGCTTTGGAAAGGCAAATTGGGTTTGAAAGAGAACAAGGTGCTGAGAAAAAGTATTCTTAGTCTAAGTTTAAGGTAATTACATCTTAAGTAGTTGGACTGCTAACTATGAAGTAACAACTAATAAAAGGGTTCTTCAGTGACTTCGATTCAAAAATAATTATAATATAAGAATGGAGGATTCTGGCAACCAAATTCTAAGGAGTTTCTTAGAGATCACCCACCAACAAGACGAGGAAGTTGCCCAGGAAATACTTGAAAGGCACGATTGGAACTTAGAAGCTGCAACTAACCACTACTTCAGTTCCAACCTTCCAACAGAACCCAACCAAATCTCTGAAAGTACTGAATCTAGCTGGTCAGTTTTAGGACTTTTAAGTTACGGCGTTTCTACTATTGCTTCTATTACTTCTGCACTTACTGGTTTTGTTTGGAACTTTTTTGGTTCGCAAACTCCACAAGAAGAACCCGCCGAGTCTTTCCAAACGCGAGTAAGAAGTTCACAACTCAACTTCAGTTCGAGTAGTTTCAGAGGTGTTTTACGAGGAGCTAAGAACTCAGGCAGGCCTTTGTTGGTTTACTTAGAAACTCCTGAAAGTTCAGCCTTTTTCCGAGAAGTGCTTTGCAGTGAAATTGCAACAGGCCTGATTAACCAGAACTTTTTGCTCTGGGGAGAAGACGCCAACTCACACGAGGGAAGACAAGCCCTGCAGTGCATTGGGAGTTCGGAACCCTTTCTTGCAGTTCTGGTTGTAGAAAACATAGAAGCTCCCAGTGTAGTTGAAACTTTAAAGTGTCCCTGTGGCTTTCCTGCACTAGTGGAGTTTTTAGACAGGAACTTACTGCAGTTCCAGTCTTTGAGGAACCCCACTCCAGCTTTTGACCATGACAGACTAATTAGGCAAAGACAAGAAGAAGAACTTAAAGAAGCTGAAAGAATCATGCTTGAAAAACAACAAGCTGAAAAAGAAAGGCAAGAACAGTTACTTCAGCAGCAGTTACTGGAACAACAAAAACTCCAGGAAAAGCAAAACTACATACAAAGCAAACTCGAGGAACTCGGTGAAGAACCCTCTGCTTCCCCCGAAACTGTACATATTTCCTTGAGACTTCCCACTGGTTCCAAACTCGACAGGCGCTTCTTAAAGGACCACAAAATCCAAAAACTTTACGACTTTGTGGAAACACTGGACTTGGGACTGGATTACGAAATAGTAACTCCCTTCCCCATCACTCCTCTCAAAGATCTTGAGTCTACTCTGGAAGAACAAGGCTTGTACCCTAAAGCTCTGCTGCATGTTAAAGAAGTAATTAGTTCATAACTCTTATGGGTTTCTGAAGTTTTCTCCAGCAAACACTGCCCTTTCTCCAAGTTCATGTTCTATTCTAAGCAGTTGGTTGTACTTAGAAAGTCTTTCTGATCTGCAAGGAGCTCCTGTCTTGATTTGCCCTGTTCCCAACCCAACTACCAAGTCAGCTATGAAGTGGTCTTCCGTCTCTCCACTCCGATGACTAACCATCACTCCCATTCCTGAGTCCCTAGCTATTTTCCCAGCTTCAATTGCTTCACTCAAACTGCCGATCTGGTTCACTTTCAGCAAAAGGGCGTTGCAGGCTCCTAAGTCAGCTGCTTTGCGCACTCTTGTAGGGTTAGTTACTAGCAAGTCGTCACCTACTATTTGGACACTATCGCCTATTTCTTTGTTCAGAGAAGCATAGGACTCCCAGTCGTCCTGGTCAAAAGGGTCCTCTATGGATACAAGGGGGTAGTTGCTTACAAGGTTTTTGTACACGTTAGTCATTTCTGCCCCTGTGAGTCTTTGGGACCCGTCGTTGTTAGGGGTTTTGAAGTCCAGGTCATATTTGTTTTCTTCGCTTCTGTAAAACTCAGAAGCAGCAACGTCCATTCCTAGTTTGACTTTCCCAGTGTGTCCTGCTTTTTCGATGGCTTCCATCAACAAAGTCAAGGCTTCAGAACTGTCTTGGATGTTGGGGGCAAACCCTCCTTCGTCTCCTACGTTAGTGGCGTCCAACCCGTACTTAGCCTTTATGACGTTTTTAAGGTTGTGGTAAACCTCAGTGCCCATGCGCAGGGCCTCTTTAAAAGAAGAGGCTCCAGTAGGCAAGATCATGAACTCCTGCATTGCAAGTTTGTTTCCTGCGTGGGAGCCTCCGTTTATTACGTTCATAGCAGGCACAGGCATAGTGAAAGTTGACTCGTCTCTCCCTGCTAGTCTTGCAATGTACTTGTACAAAGGAATGCTTAAATGAGCTGACGCTGCCCGAGCTAGCGCCAAAGATACTGCTAGAATCGCATTGGCTCCTAGACGTCCTTTCGACCAACCCCATTCATTACTGGACCCGTCTAGTTCCTCCACCATTAGTTTATCGTGCACTTCTCTAGAGTCTGCTCCTATCAGGGCTGGTTTTATTGTGATTTGTACATTGTTGACTGCGTCCAAAACTCCTTTTCCAATGTATCGGGACTTGTCGCAGTCCCTAAGTTCCAGGGCTTCATACACTCCTGTAGAAGCCCCAGAAGGAACAGAAGCTCTGTGGCAGCCTAGACTGGTAATGATGTCTACTTCCACAGTGGGGTTTCCTCTGGAGTCGAGAATTTCTCTGGACTTAATGTCTCTGATTTCAGCCATTTATTACTAATGGTGAAACATAATACACTTATTTAGGGTTCAACTCAAAAGCTTCTATAGCTTGCTGGAGTTCCTTTTCTGCCCTGGCTCTTAAGTCCAGGAGTTTGCCCTTTCTTTGCAAGTAAGACCTCACTTCAACGTCTTTTTGTTTGAGTTCGTTGATTTGAACTTTGTAGTCTTCACAGAGCCTTCTAAGTTTCTGGAGTTCTCCGTTGTAGTTACTCAAGGTTTGACTCAACTGTTCGTTTTCTTCTTCGACTGAGTTTAGTTTTTCGTTCAGAACTTTCACTTCGGAGTTTAAGTTTTCAATTTCGGTTTCTTTTTGGCCCAGAAGTCTTTTTGTTTCATTGGCTTCTCGGCTTGACTCTGAGTACTTGAGGTTTTCTTGAGTTAGTTCTTTGATTTTAGTTTGTTGGGACTGGAATTGCCACTCTTTTTCTTGGAGTTCCTTCTCCTTTTGACCGAGTTTAGTTTTAATGAACTCTTCAAAGTCAGTTTTAAGGACTTGGGATTCCTTTTCTTTGATCACTAGTTGGTCTTTTAGGGTTTGGTTTTGGTTTTCGAGGTAGTTAATTTGGGTGTTTTTAGTTTGGAGTTCTTCAGCAAGTTGGTTGAGCTGGTTCTGCAAACTACTTAGTGACCTGGAAACTTCTTGTAGCTGGAAGTCTTTAGAGGTTACTTCTTGGTCTTTTTGGTGGTTTAGGTCTCTGAGTTCTTTGATGGTTAAGTCTTTGCTTTCGAGTTTATGTTCCATTTGGGAGATGTAACTTTTAGTCCGTTTGAGTTCTTGGTCGATCTTTTCGGAGTTCTGGTGCAGATTCATAACGTCTTCGGCGTAGGAACTTTCTTGCTGGGTAAGTCTTTCAATTTCTTTTTTGAGTTTCTGGTTTTCTTGGAGCAAGGACTCAGTTTCTTCTTGCGAAGAAAGTTGTTCGAGTTTCAAAAGCACTTGTTCGTAGTTCTCCAGTAAGTGGGATTGTTCTTGCTGCATTGATAGCATCTGTTCTTGCAAGTATCTTTGCTCCCCTAAAGCTTTGCTTTTTGCCAGTTTGAGTTCTTGCACTTCTTCTCTGAGTTTGGCTATTAAGTCTTCTTTGGAGTCCAAAAGTTCCCGCAAGGCACTTGACTCTGTGTTGGCTTCTTCAACTGCAGCTGCTTTATCGCTGATTTCTAGTTTGAGCTGCAGGTTCTCCTTGCTGAGCCTTTCAAACAACTGCTGCATGTAAGCGTGGTTGCTGAAGTCTTCTTTAGTAGACCTTGAGCGGGAGTGGTGGGTTTCCATAGTTTGAATTATATGAGTTTAAGGCATTATAAAAATGCTATCTAAGGTGGTAGGACGACACTTTTCTTTCCTTCCTAAAGATGTTGTGATCACTGCAGCAAAAAGAACCCCCATCGGTTCCTTCATGGGGTCTCTCAGCACAGTCCCAGCAGTCCAGCTAGGAGCCCAAGCCATCAAGGCTGCTTTGTCCCAGTCCAACATTAAGCCCTCTGATGTTAACGAAGTTATTTTGGGACAGATTGTAGCTGCAGGAGCTGGCCAAAACCCTGCACGTCAGGCTGCCACTCATGCAGGACTCCCTGACAACGTAATTACCTTTTCACTCAACAAAATGTGTGCTTCAGGACTCAAGTCAGTAGTTCTAGGAGCCCAGTCCATAGCTTTGGGCCAAGCAGACGTTGTTGTGGCAGGCGGGATGGAAAACATGAGTTTAGCCCCCTTCCTACTCCCCAACTACCGCTCTGGCCAAATGATGGGTGACTCTGTAGTTGTGGACTCTATGACTCACGATGGTTTGTTCTGTCCTTTCAACAAAAAAATGATGGGAGCTTGTGCCGAACGCACAGCTGAAAAGTACGACGTAAAGCGTGAAGAACAAGACGTGTACTGCAGACGCAGTTACGAACGGGCAGCTGAAGCCTGGAAAAGAGGTTTCTTCAAAAAGGAAGTAGAACCTTTTGAGGTCAAAACCAAAAAGGGAACAACTATTGTAGACATTGACGAAGAGTACACCAAAGTTAAGTTCGACAAAATCAGTTCTTTGAAACCTGTGTTCGAAAAAGAAGGAACCATCACTGCTGCAAACGCTTCTTCAATTAACGACGGAGCTGGCGCTTTAGTTTTGATGAGTGCAGAAAAAGCCAAGTCAGTAGGTGCCAAACCTCTAGCCAGAATTAGAAGCTTCGCAGACGCCGAAACTGAACCCTTGCACTTCGGAATAGCTCCTTCCCAATCAATCACGAAAGCCCTCAACTTGGGAGGAGTCACCAAAGACCAAGTAGATCTTTACGAAGTCAACGAAGCTTTTTCAGCAATAGTTTTGGCCAACATGAAAGCACTTGAACTCGACCCTGAAAAAGTCAATGTGAACGGAGGAGCCGTTGCACTCGGACACCCCGTAGGAGCTTCAGGGGCTAGAATTTTGTCCACACTAATTTACGCCCTCCAAGAAAACAACAAGTCCCTCGGCATGACTGGAATTTGCAACGGCGGAGGAGGGTCCACCTCTGTGTTGATTGAACTTCTCTAAACCATAACTTAAACATCGTCAATAAATAGACATAAGTAATCATGAAGGAAATTGAGTACTATGTTGGTAGTGATTCAAGCCGCAAAGCCTCTTCAAGAAGATCCGACACTGAACTGTGTGAGGTCCGCAGTCCTCCGTTGCAGGATGCATTCCAGAGAGAAATTCCTGAGTTGGATGTTTCGAATCTAATTGAGCCTAGTTTTGTAGCCCAGCCTTCCTTCGTTCCTTTTATGAACGAACATTCCAACGTAGTAGAAAGTAGTTCTTTGGACGAAAACTACGAAGTTGAGGGACCAACATTACTGAACAAGTCACTTAGAGAAGACTCCAGATACTTCGAAAACAACCTTTGGGAAGTAAACGCTCCAGGAATCAGAAACTCTTTGGGAACCTTTGCTGAACTGCACTCTATGAAAAACAACCCTGAGCTCCTCAAGGACTTTTTAGTAATGCGACAACTGACTTCCTACGAACTGATAGACAAAATGGAGGACACCTACCCCTGTCTTAGCTTAAGAAAAGCTTTACTTAGAATCAAGTCTTCCATTTCGCAACTCTGCAGAGTTATCATTGAAAGCCCTGTGTTCGAAACTATAATAATTCTGATAATACTGGCCAACACAGTTGTGTTGGCTTTGGAGGACCCCAACGGCAACGAAAGCAGTCCTGAAATAACTGCAATCAACAACTTCTTTCTCTACGCTTACACGGTAGAAGCTCTTCTGAAAATAGGAGGTATGGGTTTGTTCTTCAGCACTGGAGCTTACCTTAAAGACAAGTGGAACATCCTGGACTTTATAATTGTGGCTTCGGGGTGGGTGAGTGAACTTGGTCAGGAAGGTCTTAACTTAAACGCACTTAGGACCCTAAGAGTTCTGCGACCACTTAGAAGCATTACTTCAATTCCTAGTTTGCGTGTTCTGTTTATAGCCCTGATGAACTCAGCCAGGCCTTTGTTTGCAGCGTTGATAGTTCTGTCTTTCTTTTTGTTGATATTTGCAATAGCCGGAGTCCACTTGTTGATGGGCAGCTTTAAGTTCCGGTGCATGGACTTAGAAACTGGAGTTCTGGGGGGCGACAGTGAACTTTGTGGGTTTGCTGGGTGTGGAGTGCTTGAAGAGTGCGGTAAAGGCTTAGAAAACCCCAACTACGGAAACACCAACTTTGACAATATCTTTTACGCAAGTTTAGCAGTGTTCCAAAGCGTAACACTGGAGGGGTGGACTGGGATTATGATTTTTTCGCAGAAGTCTTTTAATTTCTACTCTATTTTTTACTTTGTGCCTTTGATATCTATAGGAGCCTTTTTGTTGTTGAACTTGACACTTGCTGTAGTTAAGGAAAGCTTTTCCCAAGCCATGAACAAAATGAACAACAAAAGCGCTACTGAAGACTTGGAAGAGAGCATTGACGGGTCGTTTCTGTCTAAAGTAACAAGTGGCAACTTCATCAACACTGGCAAAGTAGCTCCTCAGGAAAATGACTCCAACGAATCTGAGGAGTCTGATGAGCTAGAAGACTCTGTCGGAAGTTCAGACCCACAAAAAGAAAAAATCCCCAAGTTGAACCACCAAGATTCTCCCACAGACCAGAATCTAGTGGAAGAGTCCACAAAAACTCCCAAAACCCAGAAACCCATAGAATCTAGATTTGTGATCAGCACTTTTAACCACAAAAGTTTCAACCCAGCCCAGACAGAACCCAAAAAGAACTCCATTGACCAAGACAGTCGCTCGCTCCAGAAGAAAGCCACGGACATCAACAACGGAGAAAAACTCAGCAAAGCCAAACTAGTGGACTCCAAGTCCTTCAGGGAAGACCTAATCCAAGACAAAGACCTCGGAAAGAAAATGCTCAGGAGAATCAGAACTTCTTTGAAAGTCAAAAAAAACGTACTTGACATACTCAAACAAGGTTCAGACTTAGACAGAGTAAAGTTCACCGTATCTGAGAACCAAGAACTCACTAAAAACTCTGACTTTGAAATTCTGCCGCCTGAAAGAGGAGTTGAAACCTTATATAAAGTCCACCCTGGGAACTCGGAGTACAGCTTCAGTTACTGCTGCTTCGACGAACTCCCAGAAGTTGACATTTTAGAAGTCCACCGAAATGAAGACCTAGAAGCCACCTTGGAAAAGTACTCTAAAGTAGGAAACAAATTTGCAATATTCAGCCACCTCCACCAGAAAATACCCTTCAAAGAAGCCTTTTCGCAGTTAGTGGTTAAAGGAAGTAAACAAATTTTTGAAACCTACGAAAGCGACAGACTGACTAAAAGGGTTTTTGGGGTCTGGTCAGGACACCAAGTAGGCAACTTAAGTTCTGGAAGCAATATGAAAGAAGTGATTGAGTCTCTTTCTAGTATGAAGTACAGACTCTGGAAACCAGGAATTCTGGGACTTTGGCAGAAATTTAGGTACCCCGTGCGTTCAGTAGTCAAGAACAGTCTTTTCGATAGTTCGATGACAGTTGCTGTGATGGTAAATACAATAGTGCTAGCTCTGGACCACTACGGGATTTCAACTGAAATGGAAGATGCACTCACCACTATGAATTTCGTGTTCACAATAATTTTCATAGTTGAAATGTGTTTGAAACTGATTGGTTTAGGTTTGCGAGGGTACTTAGGCGACCCCATGAACTACTTCGACGGAGTGGTGGTGCTGCTGAGTATAGTTGAGTTGGTGTTTTTAACAGGCAGCAGCACTATTTCGGCTTTCCGAGCTATTAGAATATTTAAGGTGATTAGAGTTTTAAGAGTGGCGAGGCTTTTCAGGTACATGCAGAGTATGGTTATGATTACTAAGGTTATGTCGCAGTCCTTTTCTAAGTTCATAAACTTAGCTTTGCTGCTTTTGCTGTTTATTTTGATTTTTGCACTTTTGGGAATGCAACTCTTTAGTGGCAGGTTCGACTTCGAGGAAGGAGTTCCTAGGTCGAACTTTGACAGCTTTCACTGGGCTTTTGTGACTATATTCCAAGTATTATCTATGGAGAACTGGCAAGACGTTCTTTACAGTGCTATGAGGTCTTCAGCAGGGCCTTTTAGTTCATTGTTTTTGATTGTTTGGGTGTTCTTTGGTAACTTTGTGCTTCTGAACTTGTTTTTGGCAATACTTCTGGACAGCTTCAACAATGTTGACGAAGAAGACGAAGAAAACACTTCAGTTGACACTTCCACCACCCAGTTCACTCAAAAGAAGTCAATCTTGGGAAGCACTGCTCAGAAAAAGGAGAAAAAAAGACAGGAACAGAAGTTCAAACTCATGGAAGACCTTGTTAACCAAAAGAGCGAAAACAGCTTATCCTCTGGAGAAGAAAGACCCCAGCAAAACAACCTCCCCGAAACTCAATGTGAAAGAAGCTTTTACGTCTTCTCTAAAGCCAACAAATTCAGAGTGCTTTGCCAAAGAGCCAGTGCTTCTTCTAGGTTCGAACAGTGCATTTTAGTTCTCATAATCACTGGCTCAGTCAAGCTAGTTTGGGACACTTACTTACTAAACAAACCATCAGACTCGGTAGAACTCCAAGTTTCGGGGTACCTGGATTTGTTTTTTTCACTCTCATTTACAATTGAGTTCCTCATAAAAGCAGTGAGTTCAGGGTTTGTAGTGGAAAAAGGAACTTACCTAAGGGACTCCTGGAACCGTTTGGACTTTTTGATTGTGATCTTTTCTTGGTCTGAGTTCTTTTTGTCCGAACTCGAAATGCCCATAATCAAGGTTTTCAGACTTGTAAGGATTTTAAGACCTCTTAGGTTCATATCCCACAACTTGTCCATGAAGATAGTGGTGACTGCTTTGTTGGAAAGCATAGCAGCTATTGTGAACGTGGTGGTTGTTTTAATGGTGATTTGGTTGATTTTCGCTATATTGGGAGTCAGTCTTTTCGGAGGCAAGATGTACAGTTGTGAGAACCCAAACATCAAAACTCAGAACGACTGCGAAGCTTACGGTTACGAATGGAAAAACGCAGACTCTAACTTCGACAACGTTATTGAAGCTATGATGACCCTTTTCATCGTGAGTTCACTTGAGGGCTGGCCTACCATTATGTACCAAACTGTAGACGCAGTTGAAGAAGGAAAAGCCCCTGAAAAGAACTACAACCCAGCAGCAGCTTACTACTTCATTGCTTTTATTTTGATAGGCAGCTTTTTCTTTTTGAACTTTTTCATTGGTGTGGTGTTCCAGGAATTCATGAAGGCAAAGAAAAACGAAAGTTCACTTGTAGTCCAGATCCTCACCAAAGAACAAGTTAAGTGGGTGGAACTCCAGAAACTCATAACCAAGTCCAAACCCCACTTACCCATCTCAGGAGAAGCTAAAGGAGTCTTCAGAACTAGAGTCCACAAACTAGTGAAGCACTGGGGCTTCGATGCCTTCATCCAGGGGTGCATTGTGCTTAACATGATCCAAATGGCCATAGTTTATGACGGAGCTTCCCAGGAGTACATGGAAACTTTGGAGTACATAAACCTAGGCTTTACTTTTGTGTTTATAGTTGAAGCAGGACTAAAAAACATTGCTTTTGGACCAGCAGGGTACTTCAAAAACAGTTGGAACAGATTTGACTTTTTCGTAGTGATAGCTTCAGTGCTGGATATTTGCCTTTCGTACTTTGTGCAAACTTCTACTAACTTGCTGCGCATAGGCCCCCAAGTAGCTAGAATTCTGAGAGTGCTGAGGATTTCACGCACTATCCGCATTGCAAGAAGTCTTAATGAAGTCCACGAGTTAATGATGATCATAGTGTACTCCCTACCCGCAATGCTGAACGTCCTTTCTTTGCTTCTGTTGATCTTTTTCATATACGCAGTGCTGGGAGTGTACTTGTTCAACTCAATCACCCAAGGCAGCATTATAGACGAATACAACAACTTTAGCAACTTCGGAATGGCTATGGTGATGCTGCTGAGAGTGAGTACAGGTGAGGAGTGGAACTTAATAATGTACGACTGCATGCAAAACTACAACAGTATAGTTCCAGGACTCTACTTTGGAAGCTTCACCATAATCACTATGTTCGTGATGCTTAACATGTTTGTGATGGTGCTGATACAGAACTATGAAGACTACAAGCAGAACCCAGAAAGTGTTTTGAACGTTTTCAACAAAGACGTCAAGCACTTCAGAGCCCTTTGGAGTCACTACACGCATTTGACTGAGGGAACTAGAATGAACTACAAGTACTTGGTAGACTTAATGCAGGAATTAGAACACGGACTAGGGGTGGAAAGCACTCTAGAGCACGACAAAGTGATTAAGATTTTGTCTACCATGGACTTAAACATTGACTACGACGGCTACGTTTACTACAACGACATGCTTTATGCTGTGCTCAAAAGGAAGTACGGCAAAAACTTAATAAAGCATTCCTACTCAAAAAATCTTAACGGAAAGTTCAGAAAGTTGGTGCTTTCAAAGCAAGAAAAAACCTGCAAGAAAAAACTCGGCCGAATTCGGGAAAAAGCCAGAGTTAACTTTTACCCAAGTTCTAGAGCTGACTACTTCAGAGGCATGAAGAGCTTTAACTTGTTTTTCACTATGATTTATGCCAAAACCATCTTCAGATCCTGGAAGAACTACACCAAAGCCCAGAAGTGCCGGTCCTCTGGACAAGTTAGTCTTGAACCTACTTTTTCTGAACTGTTTTTCCCAGGTGAAAATTCCTTCAACTCAAGTTATAAGTCTCTGCATTCTAGTTTAGACAGCCGAGAATGCTTATCTGGATAATATCAGTAATAATTAGTTTAATGGGATTTTTGTTTTCCAAGCCACAACCTAAAGAGGAACTATTTGGTTTGATCAAATTAAAGGAGTCGAGTTCCGAAAGCTTCTCTGTTGTGACCTTCAACACTCTTGCAGATGCCTACGCCAAGTACCACCGCTACTGCAGTAAACCTTACAGACACTTTGATTACAGAAGCAAACTAATTGCCAACATCCTTGCAAGTTTCGACTCAGACTTTGTAGCTTTGCAGGAAGTAGACAAGTACCATGAGTTCTACTACAGAACTCTTCAGAAGCTAGGTTACAGCTCTAAGTACCAACGTAGAACTGGACTTTCGGAGGATGGGTGTGTTTTAGCTTGGAAAGCTGAAAGCTGGAACTTAGTGGCTTCAACACACATTGAATTCAATGAAATGCCTAAGTGCAAAGAAAACCCAGACTACATCAGAAACAACATAGCCTTGTTTGGTGTCTTTGAAAATCTTAAAAACGGTAGGAAACTCATAGTGGGGAACGCTCATCTTTACTGGGACGAAAATTTTTCTTATGTAAAGTACGCACAAGCAATGAAGTTCCTTGAAGAAGCTAAGTTCCTCAGTGAGACTCATGAGTGTGAGGTAGTTCTCTGTGGAGACTTTAACTCTATGCCCAACAGCAACGTTTTCAACCTGTTCCTTGGAAAAGAGCCTTTCTTAACAAAAATTTCCCTCGTTGACTCTGAAATAGAGTCTATTTATAAAGGGAACCCAACTAGTTTAAAGTCAGCTTACGAGAACTACACAGACTCTGGCCATCCCCAGTTTACAAACTTTGCCGAAGACTTCAGTGGGTGTCTGGACCACATCTTTTACTCAGGGCACCTAGACACTGTGCAAATCTCGAGTTTGCCTTCTGAAGAAGAGTGCAAATCTGAAAAAGCACTGCCTAACTCAAAGTACCCTTCAGACCACTTGCCTCTGTTTGCTAAGTTTGTTTTTACCTAATAGGTTTTAAAGAGAAATGTAATTTCTAAATGGAAGACTGGGTAGTGCCTGGATCCCAACACGCTATGAACACCAGAAACCTCATTAAAGAGACAATGAGTGACCTTTCATTGCCTTCTGAGTTCCCAAAAACTACCTTTAACCTTGCCATAGGGGATCCTACTAAGTTTCCAGAATTTTCAGCGCATCCAGTACTAATTGAAGCAGTCAAGGAACAACTTGAGTCCTACACTGGAAATGGTTACGTTGACGCAGAAGGCCCCAGAGAAGCTAGGGAGGCCCTTGCAGCTAAATTTTCGTACGAAAACATGCAGCTTACTTGGCAAGACGTTGTCATTGACATCGGAGCATGTGGTGCAATGCACACTACACTCCAGGCCTTCCTGGACGCAGGTGACAACATTTTGATTCCAGCTCCAGGGTACCCAGGGTTCAAAACCATGGCCTGGAACATAGGTGCTGACTGCAAAACCTATGCTTTGAAACCAGACCAAAACTGGGAAGTTGACTTCCAGGACCTAGACCGCCAAGTTGACGAAAGAACTAAGTTGCTCGTTGTAGTTAACCCTTCCAACCCCTGTGGAACAGTGTTTTCTAAAGAGCACCTTTTAGAAATCCTTGACTGGGCACGCAGACGCAAAATTGTAGTTTTTGCAGACGAAGTGTACCATGGAATGGTTTATGGCAGAGAGCACTTTCCCATGGGCTCCCTGACCGACGAAGTCCCAGTTGTAAGTGTCACAGCTTTGAGCAAACCCTTTTTAGTTCCTGGCTGGAGGTGTGGGTGGATCCTTATTTACGACAAGTACAAAAGACTCACCCAAGTCCGTGAAGCCATCAACCGCATCAAGTACATGCTGCTGCATCCTCCTCCGTTCATTGCAAATGCCCTTCCAAGGATACTCTCAGAAATTCCGGAGGACTACATGCCGAACATGATGGGCAAGATCAAAAAAAGGGCAGAGTTAGTTTACTCAAAAGTGAAGTCCATCCAGGGACTTAGCATGGACATGCCTCAGGGGGCCTTTTACTGCATGGTTAAGATTGACCTTTCTAAGTTCCAAGGAATCGAAACTTCAATGGACTTTGCAAAGAAGTTGGCAAACGAACATGGAGTGTTGGTTATTCCGTGTGAAATTTTTATGGCCTCTGACGCTTTTAGAGTTAACTTGTGCCACACCGAAGAAGCCCTGGCAGAAAGCATGGACCGAATTCAAGAATTTGTCCAAGCTTACTCTAAGTAATTTCTTGTGGAGAGATAAATGGAAGGTTGGAATATATCCGCGTCAGCCCACTCCCAAAACACCAACAACCCTATCCGCGAAACTGTTTCAAACATCATTTTGCCTCCAGATTTTCCCAAACCCACTTACTCCCTGGCTTTAGGAGACCCTTCTGTTTACGAGGACTTCGAAGTCCACGAAGAAGCTGTGAAAAGTGTGCAGAACTTGCTGAGTTCTGGAAAAGGCAACGGCTACATCAACTCTATGGGACCTCCGGACGTAAGGGAGTTCCTTGCCCAAAGGTTTTCTTACGACAACATTAAGCTCACAGGCGAAGATGTAATTATGGACGTAGGGGGTTCTGGAGCCATCCACACAGTTATGCAGGCTTTTCTGAACCCAGGGGACAACATACTTATACCCTCCCCAGGATTCCCTTTGTACAACACCATTTCTGGTAACTTAAGTGCCGAAACTAGGTACTACAGGTTAGTTCCAGAAAGCAACTGGGAAATTGACTTCGAACAGCTGAGTTCGCTAGTGGACAGCAAAACTAAGCTGTTGGTGATTGTTAACCCCTCCAACCCCTGCGGAACTGTTTTTTCCAGAGAACACTTGCTAGAAATCCTTAACTGGGCCCAAGAACACAAAGTTTGTATTTTGGCTGACGAAGTTTACAACGGAATGACTTACGGAAAAAAGCACTACCCCTTGGGGTCACTGACTGAAGAAGTGCCTGTTTTTTCTGTGACTGCACTTAGCAAAATGTTTTTAGTCCCAGGCTGGCGTTGTGGCTGGACTATGATTTACGACAAATTAAACCTGTGCAAACAAATCCGCGAAAGCATTTTTAAAGTGAAAAACATGCTTTTGCACCCTGTGCCTTTTATTTGCAAGGCTGTTCCTGAGATCTTCCAGAACTTGCCCGATAACTACATTGAAAGCGTCATGGAAAAAGTCAAGGAGAGGGCTGAACTAGTCTATAGCAAAGTCCAAAACATCCCTGGACTAAGCATGGCTATGCCAGAAGGAGCACTCTACTGCTTAGTGATGGTCGAGCAAAGTGCCTTCAGAGACATAGCAAGTTCCAAAGAATTTGCTGAAAAACTAGCTAGGGAACAAGGAGTTCTGGTAATGCCTGCTGAAGCCTTTATGAGTCAAGGAGCCTTTAGAGTAGTGTTGTGCCACCCCAAAAGAGTCCTTGAAGAGTGCTTAAGCAGAATTCAAGAGTTCGTTAGTTCTCACCTTTCTTAATGTTATCCATTTAATGGCTTAGAATCTTTATGAAACTAGCTTTAATTGCAGTAAAGTTGAGTTTGATTACTCTTCCTTTAGTTCTGAGTGAACTCTTAGTTCCTCACTACTCGCAGTTCGAAAAGTCTTGCTTCATATGTGCCTACGAAATAATCTACGCATACTTGGGGTCAATTATCACTGGGAACTACTCCCAAGTTGATGAGATCTGGAGTGTTTCTCCTATGCTCTACGCTTGGGTACTAAGGCAAAGTGGAACTAGGGGACTTTTGGTGTTTGGTTTGGTTTTTGCCTGGGGCTTCAGACTCACTTTGAACTTCTGCAGAAGAGGAGGCTTCCAGGGCGAAGAAGACTACAGGTGGGCTGTTCTTAGGAAGAAGATTCCCAACCCAGTTCTTTGGCAGCTCTTCAATATAGGGTTCATTTGCATAATCCAAAACATACTGATCATGGCCTTTACCTTGCCAGTCCACTACGTGCCCCCAGGTGACTGTGAACAACTTGACTTGGTGTTTGGAGGAGTGACTCTCTTCTTCTTGGGCTTTGAAACACTTGCAGACCAACAACAATGGAACTTCCAAACCAAGAAGTACGAACTAATCAACAAAAAGGTTGAAATGCAGCCTTACTACTCCAGGGGTTTCTGCACAAGTGGGCTCTTCAAGTACTCAAGACACCCTAACTTTTTTGCAGAGCAACTTATTTGGTGGAGTCTTTACCTCTTCACTCGGGGACTTAACGTTTCAATTGTGGGCCCAGCTGCTTTGAGTTTGCTTTTCCACTTTTCAACTGACTTCACTGAAGAAATCACTCTTTCCAAGTACCCTCAGTACAAGGTTTACCAACAAAGAACTTCCCGCTTAATTCCTTGGTTTTGCTCCGAAAAACCAAGTTTCAACCCATAATAAATGAACCAAGTTATTTTGCGTTCTTTCAGTAAAAAACTTAACTTAGTTGGAGCTGCTGTTTCTCTAGGACAGCCCAAAAAGGGAGTTGAAAAAACACCAGAAGTCCTTAAGTCTTTGCCACTCTCTTCCCTTTTCAACACAAACAACTGGGACGCTGCTTGGAAATCAGTAGTCCATCCCACTCAGTTCCCCCAAACCAAAAGCAACTCCAGAATCAAAAACCAAGAAGCACTCGACATCTACGGAAAAGAACTCAAAGAAGCAGTTTGCAGTGCTTTGCAAGAAGACGCTTTTTTACTAAACATAGGCGGAGATCATTCCATAGGCAGCAGCACCATTGCAGGGGTTCTAGAAAAACACCCTGACTTAGGGGTTATCTGGGTAGACGCACATGGAGACTGCAACACCCCTGACACATCCCCTTCCCAGAACTACCATGGAATGCCCCTTGCCCACATTATGGACTTGTTCCAGGAAACTGGAGCCTTTTCCTGGAGAACTAAAACTATACCTCCAGAAAGAGTAGCTTTGATTGGCATCAGAGCTCTTGACTCTTCAGAAAAAGCACTTATGGACCAGCACAACATTAAGTACTTCACTATGGAAGAAGTCAACTCGAGAGGAATCCAAACTGTACTTAAAGACGCTATGAGCCAAATAGACCCTAAGTCCGAACGCCCTATCCACCTTAGTTTGGACGTAGATGGAATAGACCCTTTGTTTGTCCCTGGAACAGGAACAGCCGTTCCTGGAGGACTGGACATAGAACACGTAAAGCACGTAATTTCTCATCTCAAGAGTCTGCAGAGGTGGGTGTCGATGGACCTTGTAGAAATTAATTTTGACATCGAAAAAGAAAAGACCCTAGAAACCCTCCAACACCTTCTGAAGTTCACTTTCAACTAATAACTTAATCTATATTAAGTAGGTTTTTCGCGTACCTGATGGTGCCTAGGAATCCAACTTCTTCGTTAGTGACAACGTAAACTGGGCAGTTACGGATGATTTCACAAATATGAGGGGGTTTGCTGAACAAAGCTTCCTTGAAAACTTGGCTGTTTGCGATGCTTTCAGCGTTCTTCATAACAACCCCCCCTATAATGTAGACTCCTCCGTAAGGCAAAGTCTTACAAACCATGTTGCCTGTTTCGTATGCCAGGAACTTAAGCCACATTTCTACAGCCCTGACACACAACTCGTTCTTCCCAGAGAACCCGTACTCCATGATGTTTTTGAGCCTGTCCCTAGGCTCTGCTTCAAAGAACTGGTCAAATTCAGGGTCCAAAAGGTCAGGGAATTCTTCCTTCAAAAAATAATACAGGTGATGCGCTCCTACACCTGCAAAGCATATTTCGTTACTCACGCCCCTCATCGGCTTGAACTGCTTGAATTCACTTTCTGCCTCTTCGACTTTCCTAGTCATGTACTTAGCGTACTTCCAGTCCAAGTCTTCTTTAGGAACAAAATCAGAGTGACCTCCTTCAGAAGGCCAGGCGTCATAGTGACTTCCGTTCCAGGTAAGGAAGCACTCACCCAGTCCAGTTCCTGGTCCTAAAACAGCCTTAACTGCTTTCGCAGTGCAAGTTGTTCCCTGGTTTACTTGAATTAAATCGGACTCTTGGAGTTCGATTACTCCGTACCCTGCCACCACGAAGTCATTTAAGAACTTTACGTGCTCTATTCCAAAGACTTCTTCTATTTCTCTTTCAGAAGCAACAGGCCAGCCTGTGTTCACAAAACGAACACTTCCTTCAAAAATAGACCCTGCTGCTCCAATGACTGCATACTTCGGAGTGGGTTGCTCCTTGAGGAACTCACCCAAACAGTCTTTGAAAGTCCCAAAATCTTGTGGCCTCAGTGTTTCGGACTTGAGCTTTTCATACCCAGCTTCACTGATGTTGGCCAAAACAAACCTAGCGTTGGTCCCTCCAATGTCAGAAAGCACACAAATTGCCATTTATTATCAAGGGCCAACAAGAATTCTAGATTTGGCTAATTTAATTTTAGTATAATCAGTTGCAATGGCTGAAGATGGAATAGAAACCCCAACTAAAAAAGCTGGGAGAAAAACTAGTTTGGACGAAAAGTTCGCAAACGAGGAAAGAGCACCTGAACACTCTAGAGGACCTTTTAATTCTGACCCCAACTCAACCCTGAAAACTCCAGCCTACAAGAAAAAGGTTCAAAAGTTTATTGACCACTGGAGCTTTACAGTTTGGATGACTGTTCTAACCATCTACGCACTTTTCGGAGACGACATCCGACTAGCAGCCACAGACAAAGACTCTGACAACGTTTTTTATTCGTTAAGCGTAGTTTGTTTGTTTTTCTTTACGTTAGAAATCGTTTTGGGCTGTGTAGCCAAAGAGGGGTACTTGTTGTCTTTCTTCTTTTGGCTAGACGTAATAGCTACTTTGTCCCTGATTCCAGATATTGGCTGGATTTGGGACGAAATCATTGGTGAGTCTGCTTCGGGAAATGACGCTACCCAAGCCAGCAAAATTGCAAGGGCTGGAAGAGCTTCGAGGGCCGGAACAAGGGCAGGCCGAATCATTAGAATCCTCAGAGTCATCCGTTTGATAAGGATCGTCAAACTCTACAAACTCTCCCAAGAAGCCAAAAACAACACCCAAAGCAATGGAGGACTAAGAAGAACCAGTGTTGTTTTTAGGGGAGCTTCTTATACTCCAGACTTCAACTTCGACTGGCCAGACCCCCACTCGTTAACTGACTTCCAAATGAGTGCTTCCCAAACCTTCAAAGAAGACATCAGTGTCCACTCCAATCGTCCAGTTGATCACCAAGAAACCCCTGAGGAAGAAGAATTTAAACCTCCCGAAGAAACCAAAGTAGGCAAAAAACTCTCTGAGTTAACCACTAAAAGAGTCATCATGCTGGTGCTGGGAATGCTTTTTCTCTTGCCTCTGTTCTACACCACTATGTGGTTAGACGTAAACACTTCGTACCAGTACGGGATCGAAGTGCTTGATAGACTCAGACTCTCTGGGTCTCCGGACTTTAACCAAGCCTGGAAATACTACATTGACGAGCACAAAGACCTAAACACCCCCTTAATTTACTTAGAAATCGAAAACACTCCTCACAAATGGGAAACTTCCACCAGCCCAGACGAACTCAGAAGCACGGAAAAGGAGCTAGTTACTCTTAGCTTAATAGACGAAAACTACGAGTACGCTCCTTTAGGAGTGTTTGACCTTCGTTCGGACACTCGACTTGAGGCTTGGCTGAACATGTGCAGGACTGTTTTTGTGTGTGTAGTTCTTTCAGTTTCTTCAATTCTGTTTTCTAAAGACACGCAAGAACTGGTTTTGGAACCCATTGAAAACATGATAGAAAAAGTCAAGAAGATGTCCAAGAACCCCCTGAAGGCTGTTCAAGAAGAAGAAAGAGAAAAACTGGCAAAGAAAGAACTGATGCAGGAAGAAGAAACCAAAAACAAAAACATGGAAACTGCTGTGTTGGAAAACACACTCAGCAAAATCGGAGCACTTCTGGCTTTGGGCTTCGGAGAAGCAGGCTCAGAAATCATAGCTGCCAACATGCAAAGAGGAAGCGGAGACGTAGACCCCATGATTCCGGGCAAAAAGTCCCTGTGCATTTTTGGGTTCTGCGACATAAGGAACTTCACTGACGCAACAGAAATACTCCAGAAAGACGTGATGGTCTTTGTGAACGAAATAGCCCACGTAGTGCATAAAATTGTAGACAATTTCTCAGGAAACGCCAACAAAAACATAGGAGACGCATTTTTGCTAGTTTGGAAGTTCCCTGAAGAGTTTGTTCTCAACGAAAACCAACAGTTGAAGTTGTCTAACCACAACTTTGTAAGGCAACTAGCAGATATGTCTGTGATTTCCTTCCTCAAAATAATCGCTGAAATCAACAAGAACCCCAAAATACTCAAGTACAAAGAACACCCTGGACTCAACCAAAGAATGCCTGGTTACTCGGTCAAAATGGGTTTTGGGCTCCACCAAGGGTGGGCTATTGAAGGAGCTATAGGCAGTGAGTTCAAAATCGATGCTTCTTACTTGTCCCCCAACGTCAACATGGCTTCTCGTCTGGAAGCTGCAACTAAACAGTTCGGAGTTCCGCTTTTAATTAGTGGAGCTCTGCAATCTATATGTTCAGCACGCACCCAAACCTTCCTGCGACTAATTGACAGAGTCACTGTCAAAGGAAGCATTGAGCCAATGGAACTATTCACTTGTGACCTCGACTCCAGAAACCTCGAAAGACAAACTGTTTCTGAAGACAATGAAGCTTACGAAACCAAAGTAGTCAGCAAAATGCGTGGCGAAAAACTAAGAAAAGACGCCATGGAAGGAGAGGTTAGGATTTCAGACTACTTCGAAACTGACCCTGACTTAAGGAAAATGCGCAGCACTATACCTAACGAGTTTTTGAAAGAATTCAAGATTGGACTTCAACTTTACTTAGCTGGAGAATGGGAACCTGCTGTGCAGTCCTTCAAAAGAGCCCAAGAAGTCAAAGCAATGCCTGACGGACCCAGTCTAACTCTAATAGAGTTCATCAATGAGCAAGGTGGCAGAGCACCACCTGACTGGCCTGGTTACCGCGAACTTCTAGAAAAGTAATCTATAAATCATTTAGTTAAGTGCTTCCAAATTCACCCATCCAAGTTTCGTAGCGTTCTAAGTCTTCGTTTGAAACGGACCGACAAACGTTTTGAAGAGCTTCTTTGAGGTCATTCATTGTAATCGGAACGTCAACCTCAGTTTTGAGTTTCTGGAGGACTTCAGGATTCATTCCTTGGCTCCTTACTTGCACCAGTTTCCGCCTAATAGGCATCATTGCTGCGTCTCTGCACACACTAGCAATGTCAGCTCCACTGTACCCTTGAGTGTGCTTAACTACGTACTTCCAGTCAATTCCTTCATCTAAAGGCACTGAGTTCAGGTAGATTTCAAAGAGTCTTTGTCTTCCCTTGTCGTTAGGCAAAGGAATGTAAATGCGTTTTTCAAGACGTCTGCGCAGAGCTTCGTCTAGGTCCCAAGGCCTGTTGGTTGCAGCCAGTACTACAATTCTTTTGGACTCTTCTTCTTCAGCACCACTTACACCGTCCATTTGGACCAAGAGTTCTGACTTCACTCTTCTCGAAGCTTCGTGTTCGGTAGAGTCCCCTCTTTTGGACCCAATGGCATCAATTTCGTCAAAGAATATAGTTGCAGGTGAGTAAAACCTAGCCATTTCAAACAACAACCGAACTAGTTTCTCACTTTCTCCGCGGTACTTAGAAGCCAAACTAGAAGCAGAAACGTTGAAGAAAGTAGTTTGTCCCAAAGTAGCTATGGCTTTGGCCAGCATTGTTTTACCTGTTCCAGGAGGCCCGAACATCATAACTCCTTTCCAGGGNTTCCGGATCCCCTTAAACAACTCAGGCATCAGTATAGGAAGTAACACTGCTTCTTGTAACAACATCTTGGCTTCGTCTAGTTCTGCTATGTCGTCAAAACTCACACTAGGGTCCTTTTCCACAACGTCCCTTTCAAGCATTGTGATCAGTTCTGTATCAGGACCTGCACCATCAGGGTACACGTGTTCCAAGAACCCGTTCCTGCCTTCTTTTTTGGGCTCTTCTTGCTCTTGTTTTATGTTCTTTAGCCACGGCTTCTCGTAGTTGCGTGCAACTTTACCCTCTTTGGCCTCAGCTTTGGGTTCTGGTTTAACTTGGCGGGCCAGCTGGTTCCTTTTGTTAGGTGGTTGTTTTGGTTTTTGAGGCTGGGAAATGTTTCTGGGGGCTTTTCTTTGGGGTTTGTAGTTAATTGGTTTCGAAGGAGGCGGAGGCCAGACATCAGGATCCCTTTCAGGGTCGTCGGAGTTTTCGTTGTAGTGGTTTCCTGGGTAGTTGAAGGGCATAGCTTGGAACTTTCCAGGCCCGTCTCCTTGTGCCCTGTAGTCAGGATTTGAAAATTCAATTTTGAAGTTTCCACCTCTGCCCATAGCTTCTTGGGCTGGTCTCATTTGCGCATTAGCACCACTACTGAAGCACTTTACTGTTGAAAGAAGTTTCTTAACTGCTTGGTACTCTTGCTGAATCACTGATTTGGTATGATTGTACTGGTCATAGTGGAGAGGACTGTGGGAATTCAAGATACCCAGTGCTTGTTCAAAGTAACCTAGGGACTCGTTGTACTTTCCCAGTATGGCTTGTTCTCTACCGATCTTTACGATAGAAGGTAGTTCGTTTAGCATTTTTATTACCTAAGTTCTCACAGAACTTAAATCATTGCACTGTTAATCTTCCCAGAGTTAATTACTTATATGGAAAAGCACCCCAGGAAAGCAAGGACTCCTCTCATCGGAAGAGCCAAACAAGAAATTCCTTACTACGATGACTTAGCTATTTCTAACTCAGCAAAGAAGTACCTCGACATCAGTGGAATCAGTCCCATACCTAACAATAATTCTTCAATCAAAACTGATGCTCGTGAATCCGTTGAGTTGGAAAAGAACACCAGTGAAGAACTAAGCAACGAAGAAAAACCTCTAAGTCAAGCAGTTTTAATGCGTCCAGAAGAAATCACCCGAGATGCCTTTGTTCCAACTAAAATCTCAACTGTTAACTTTTTTTTCAACAAAGCTTTGAGACTCAGAGAAAAAGGCAACTTCACACAAGCAATCAAGTTTTACCAAAAAATACTGAGTTACGACAGCAACCACCTCGAGACACTTGTTAACTTGGGAGTTTGTTTACTCAACTCAGGACTAATTACTGAAAGCATTCAGCAATTCGATAAAGCCCGGAACTTAAACCCCAAAAACTACATACCTTACTTCAACAAAGCAATTGCTCTCATCTACATAAGGTGCTACCCCGAAGCCGTCCAGTGCCTAGACTCTCTGTTCGAAGAAGTTCCAGACCTTCCTCAGCACATACTTAAACTCAGAGCTCTAGCTCTCTACAGGTCTGGAAGAGTTTCAGCAGCTATCAACTACGAAATGAAGTACTCGAAGGAAGACTTTTGCAAGAGTTACAATACGGAACAGCCTAAGAAGACTTCTGCTTCGAAACTCGAAATAATTGCTAAATCAGAAGAAAGCTACAGACCAGTCAACCAGTTCAGTTGCGAAGTAGGCACCACAAAGCAGTTCTGGCAAACATTCCGCAAAGTTGAAGAATTCAACAGTTTGAGGTTTTCAAGCAATTCCAGAGACTCCACTTTCGCTACACGCAAAAAGTACTCAACACCTGCCAAGTCCATCAGGAGGTTCCCCTCAACAACCAAAAAAACAACCTGTCCTTCTGAAGTTAAAGTTTCCAAAAACTTCTACAGTTTTTCTGTGCAAAAACAAAGACCCAAACCAGAAAAAAAGCACCAAAAAAAGCACTCCTTCGATCTCCCAAAAGAGCTACCTGCTTTCGTGCAGTCTAACGTTTCAAAAACCAAAAAGAGTCAAAATCCCTTTAAAAGCAACATAGAAAACTCCAAACTTACTGAAAAGTTAGAAAAACTCAAAAAGAAAATCGACTCAGTCCACATCAAAAGCACTCATGAAATCGAGCAGAGTGACTTAAAAAGCAAAAACTTAACTGAGTTGGAGATCCACACTATCAAAGAAGAGTTTCAAAAACCCTACTACGAAAGGAGCTACAACTCCCTCTCCAAAATCGTAAAGAAACTCCAGTTTTTTGAAAAGTTTTCTGACGAAATGAAAATCAACTTACTCAAAATGGGTTCTCTTTTGTCTTGCTTGAAAGACGACGTAGTCTTCAGTCAAGGAGACACTGGAAGCATGATGTACGTTATCTTTCAAGGCTCTGTTTCAGTCATGAAAACCTCAGATGCTTTCGGCAACAAAAACATTTACGTGAATTCTTTGTATGACGGAGACCAGTTTGGACTAGCTACACTCGCAAGTAACTTAGGCAACAACTCAAACGAGCGCAACTGCACTGCAATTGCAAATGAAGACTCTACTCTCTTCGCACTTCCCAAGTCAGAGTACAGAGAAATCATCATAACTCACCTTAAACAGGACATTGACGGCACTATAAAGTTCATTACTAAACTTCCGTTTTTCAAGGGCATTGACCCTGTTTACTTGATTCCTTTGGCTTCTAAAATAAAGTCAACCAAGTATGAGTACAAAGACGTGGTCCTAGAAAAAGGGCAGTTTCCCCAGGGACTTTATATTGTCAAAAATGGTTACCTCACAGCTTACACTGAAGGATACACTTTGAAGAGTAAGTACGCAAACCAGTTTGGCAACGCTAAGCTCAGAAAACCTGAACCAAAACCTTTCATAACTGGGAAAGTTGAACTCCCCAAGTACGGACCTTATGAAAACACAAAACCCACGGAAGACTCAGGCGAAGAAGACTCTGTAGTTCTCGAAAAGGCATCAGAGTTCATTCCCCAAGAACAACTAAACTCAATTAGCAAAGACCAAAAACTGTTTAAAGAAAAAATAGAATTCAAAATGATACAAAAAGGCCAGTACTTCGGAGGCAGGGCTCTTTTAAGTGGGGACACTTACTACAACACAGAAACCAACAAAACGGAAACATTTGAGATCGAACCCACAAAGTTCACTGTTGTTGCTGAAACGGCAGAGGTCGAAGTTTTCTGCATCAAAAAAGAAGACATTGCTAACCTTAATGAAAAAGTAATCTCCCAGTTAAAAACTGTCCTCAAAAGAGGCTACGAGATTGATGCCCCTTCAGACATAGACTCTAAACTCATGGACAAATTTTTCGTCGACTGGATCAAATTCAAAGAGGGCCTAGTTGAAGGCATTAGGAGAAACAACTTCGCAGAAAGGAAGAAAGGTGACAACATACTTTTAAGATAATTTAAATAACAACCTATTTAACTTAAACTGCGTCAAAGACTACAAGACAAAAACCACTCGTGGAGCAACGACCCGTGAGTATCTACCAAGTCAACCAAAGTGCTAAATCCAGTCGACTTACATTGAATAGAAGATCTCATACTGATACTCACAAGCTATTTCATCATAATCTAATTTGCCCTTAGGCATTTCAGTAGAAATTAATTTAAGAGTTTATGACGAACACGATATTCCTAAGCTTCCCGCCTAACTACATTGTTCACAGTGCACCTCACGGCTTCTTACTTTAGACTCTATAACTGATCTTTTCAGTCTTTAGTCCAAGTAAGTACCCAAGTTGCTAACTGTCAGTACTGGTCGCAGTCGGTCGGAACTAAGCTAAACATTACTTAAGTTAAACAAGACAATGCCAGAATAAACACAAGCCAAAAGAATGTACAAACACA
>PR_CR_10_Liq_1_inCRDRAFT_1000370_pt1 | contig 28253 bp, 34 predicted proteins | sample PRCRCaboRojoPR_3_FD_10241 | JGI IMG/M metagenome (IMG submission 10241)
TTGCGGAAGGTCGATCCGGCTGTCCGATCCTTGGTGGGCTGGGTTTCGTCGCGCTTGGCCAGTTGCGCGGCCATGCGCTCTGCCAGCACTTCGGGATCGCCCTCGGGCGCGTCGAACACCGCCTCGACGATAACACAACCCTCGGGCAGTTGGCTGCTGCGATAGGCCATGTGCAGATCCGCCACGGGCAGCGTCTTCGCCTCGCCCGTCCGCAGGATCACCCGCACCTCGCGCAGAACAGCGGTGTAATCGCCGTAACAGCCCGCATTCATCGTCACCGCGCCGCCGATAGCACCCGGAATGGTGCGCAGGAAGGTCAGATCGCAGCCCGCCTCGGCGGCCTTGCGCGCCACATGCGCATCCAGCGCCGCAGCCCCCGCACGCACGGTCTGGCCATCAATCTCGATCCCATTGAAGCCACGGCCCAGCCGGATCACCACGCCGCGAATGCCGCCATCGCGCACAATCAGGTTGGACCCGACGCCCATGGGAAAGACCGGCACCTCGGGCGGCACGGCCGCCAGAAAATCGGCAAGGTCGGCCTCGTCCGCGGGTTGAAAGAACAGGTCCGCCGGGCCGCCCACGCGTAGCCATGTCAGGCCGGACAGGTCCCGGTCATGGGTCAGCGTTCCGCGCAGCGGGGGCAGGTCGAATTCCGGGGTCATGGCGCGCTCTTAGCGGGACGGGTCGGTGCGCTCAACCCTCCTTCGCCTCAACCAACCGACAAGCATGCCCGCCCACAACCCCAATGCCGGTGGCGCGCAGAACAGAACCGCCCCGAGAAACAAGCCAAGCGCATCCCAGCCTTGCGCTTCCGACGACCGGAACAGCAGCACTCCGGCGATCGCGGTGGGCACCGCCGCCAGGCCCGTGGCCAGCTTCCCGCGTCCCCGCCGCATCAGCCAATGGCCCAGCCAGCCGAACACAAGACCGACCACGACCATGACAATCAGGATGATCCATCCCCTATCCATCGGTCCGCCGTCCGATCGCCCGCAGCCAGCGCATCAGGTAGATGACCGGCCAGCGCAACAGCGACATGCCCGCGACCATGACCACAAGGCCGATCCACGGTCCGTTTTCATAAACCACCCAGCCCAAAAGGGGGATGCCGATGGCGATCAGGATATAAGCGCGGGTCCAGTGGTTGTCGCGGCTGGGGATCAAGGCCAGCACATTGGCCGCGACGGCCCAAAGGAAGGCGGCCACAAGCGACGGGGTCATTTCGGCACCTGCGGGTTCTGGCCGCGCGCCCGTGCCCACAGATACCGCAGCGGGTTACGGAACATCGACGCGAATGCGGCCAGGGCCAGCACCGTCCAGCCCCAGCCATGCACAACGCCCAGCCAGCCTATCAGGATCGGGGCGGCGATCAGCAGGGTGATCCCCGGCACGTATTGCCGCCGCATCGGCAGCAGCGCCGTTATCGTGGCGGCAAAGACCCAGAGGATGGACAACAGGACAGGCAGGCTCATGCGGACCCTCCCAGTGAAAACGCCAGCGCCGCGAGCGCCGCCAGCAACCCGAACCACGGCACGAACGGCGGCACCCGGAACGGCGCCGCGTGAATCCGCCGTTTCAGCCGGATCAGCGACAGGTTCACGACGACGAAGACCGCCAGAAGGATCAGCGAAGTGGCCTCGGCCAGGTCAGCCACCGGCAGGACCAGCGCCGCCCCCACCATCGCCGCGCCGATCAAGGCGGTCGCGAGGACCGGGGTGCCCAGACGGGCATGCGCCCGGTGGAAGACCGCAAGCGAGGGCGTCCTGCGCCCGAGTCCGAACAGCACCCGTGCCGCCATGACGATCTGGGCCAATGCCCCGTTCAGCGCCGCCAGAACGGCGATCAGTGACAGGAAGGTCGCCGGGCTGCCGTGCCCGGCCTCCCAGACCAGCGCCAGCGGGCGTTCGGTTCCGGCCAGCGCCTCGATGGGCACGGCCCGAACGGCGGCGAAGGTCACGGCCATGTAAAGCGCCGTGGTGATGACGAGGCTCAGAAGGATGGCGTGCGGCATCGTGCGCGACGGGTTGCGCACCTCCTCGGCCATGTTGACGATATCCTCGAAGCCGATGAAGGCGAAGAAGGCCAGCGTCGCGCCGATCCCGATCCCGGCCCAGGCGGGCGGCGGCGGGGCGCTCCAGGCCTGAACGGGTTCGGCCCCTGCCCCGGCCCAGACCACGAGACCCAGCCCGACCACCTCGATCACGGTCAAAAGGCCCGCCACGGCCAGGCTTTCCAGCACACCGGCCACCGCGATCAGTGTCAGAACCGTGCCCAGGCCGATGACCACCCAGAAGAAGGGCAGATCGACAAGACCCAGCAAGTACCCCGTGCCGCCGCGCAGGACGGCGGCCGAACTGACAGTGCCCGCCGCGACGATGCCGAGCCCGATCAGCACGGCCAGCCAATGCAGGCCCAGCCCCTCTTCGACATAGGCGCTTTCACCGGCGGCTTCGGGGATGCGGGTGGACAGCTCGGCATAGGACAGGGCCGTGGGCGCCGCCACGATCCCGGCGATGGCGAAGGACAGCGGGGCCCATATCCCAGCGGCACCACCGACTGCGCCGACCAGAACATAGATGCCGGCCCCCACCATGACGCCCACGCCATAGGTGGTCAGCAAGCCCAGCCCGATCCTGCGCTTGAGCACCTCGGTCACAACCACCCCCCTGTCACGAAACGCCTGAGAGGCCCGGCCAATACCACGCCGCCGCCCATCGCAGCCAGCGCCGCCCCGGCCTCGGCCGGGTTGGTTTGAAAATGCAGCAGGAGAAGGCCGGCCGCCGCGAAAACGAAGGCAAAAAGAAACCGCCGCAGAATGCGCGTCACGCTCACCAGCGCGAACAGGACCACCGCACCGACGATGATCCAGATGGCGGTCATCAGGCCAGCCGCTCCGGCAGCGCGTTGGCCCAGGCGCTGATCGTGCCGGCGCCGAGGCAGACGACCATGTCGCCGGGGCCGGTTTCGGCACGCACCAGCGCGGCAAGGTCGTCGAGCGAGTCGATGACCCGCGCATCACGGTGGCCGGCGCGGGTCAGCCCCGCGACCAGATCCTCGCGCGACGCCCCGGCGATGGGGTCCTCGCCTGCCGCGAAGACCTCGGCGATGGCGACCACGTCGGCCTCGTTGAAGCAGGAACAGAAATCGTCGAAATGATGGTGCAGGCGGGTATAGCGGTGCGGCTGGTGCACGGCGATCACGCGCCCCTCGCAGGCCTGACGCGCGGCCTTGAGCACGGCGGAGATCTCGGTCGGGTGGTGGCCGTAATCGTCGATCACGGTAACGCCGCCGACCTCGCCCACGCGGGTGAACCGGCGCCCCACGCCCTTGAACGCGGCGAGCGCATCGCGGATTTCAGCCCGCTTCATGCCCAGATGGCGGGCGACGGCCACAGCGGCCAGCGCGTTGGACACGTTGTGGTCGCCCGGCATGGGCAAGGAACATCCCTCGATCATCCCGCCTTCGGCCTGAAGTGCGATGTCGAAATGCGCCACACCCTTTTCATAGCGCAGGTTCACCGCGCGGATATCAGCCTGCGTGTTGAACCCGTAGGTCAGCACCCGGCGGTCGGTAATCTTGCCCACAAGGGCCTGCACATCCGGATCGTCGGTGCAGCAGACGGCCAGCCGTAGAACGGGATATTCGAGACGAAATCGTAGAAGCCCCGGTGCAGGTTCTCCTCGGTGCCCCAGTGTTCCATATGTTCGGGGTCGATATTGGTGACCACCGCGATGGTTGCGGGCAGGCGGTTGAAGGTGCCGTCGCTTTCATCGGCCTCGACGACCATCCATTCGCCCTCCCCCACCCGGGCATTCGAACCATAGGCGTGGATGATGCCGCCATTGATCACCGTGGGGTCGAAATTTCCGCCATCCAGAAGCGCCGCGACCATCGTGGTCGTCGTCGTCTTGCCGTGCGTTCCGGCAACGGCGATGTTTGATTTGAGGCGCATCAGCTCGGCCAGCATCTCGGCGCGGCGCACCACGGGCAGGCCCCGGCGGCGCGCCTCGTCCAGTTCCGGATTGCCCGGCTTGATGGCCGAGGAAATCACCACCACCTCGGCCGCCTGCAGGTTTTCGGCCCGCTGTCCTTCATAGACCAGCGCACCAAGCCCCTTCAGCCGCTCGGTGATCTTCGAGGCTTTCAGGTCCGACCCCTGCACCACGTAGCCGTGGTTCAGCAGCACCTCGGCGATGCCCGACATGCCGATGCCGCCGATCCCTACGAAATGAATGGGGCCGACATCGAGGGGAAGTTTCGTGGCTGCGTTCATCAGGGTCTGTCCATCCATCACTTTCGGCCCGCGTCGGCCAACTCTTCTACCAGGGCCACGAGGGCGTCTGTCGCGTCGGGCTTGCCCACCGACAGGGCGGCCTGCGCCATCTGCGCCGCGCCGTCGGGGTTCGACAGGACCGTTTCGATCTGGGCGCTCAGCGCATCGACCTCGAATTTCGATTCCGGCACCAGGATCGCGGCTCCGGCCTCGGCCAGGGCACGGGCATTCGCCGTCTGGTGGTCGCCGGTGGCAATGGCCAGCGGCACCAGGATCGCGGGCCGCCCGATCACCGAAAGGTCGGCCACGGACGAGGCCCCGGCGCGGCTGATCACCAGCTGCGCTTCGGCCATGCGGGTAGGCACGTCGTTGAAGAACGCCTGCACATCGGCGGAAATGCCTTCGCTGGCGTAGTAATCGGCAACACGCGCGTGATCCTCTTCGCGGGCCTGGTGGCTGACGCGGATATGGCGACGCAAGGCCGTGGGCAGGCCGGCGATGGCAGGCGGGACAACATCCGAAAGGATGCGCGCACCCTGACTGCCGCCCATGACAAGGATCGACATCGGGTAATCGCCGGGCGCGATATAGCCCGCGCCGGCCCGGTCGAGCACCGCGCGGCGCACCGGATTGCCCGTATGCACGCCCCCGACGCCCGCAGGCAAGGCTGTGGGCCATGTCCCGCAGGCGACCTTATGCACGCGCTTGGCGAACACCTGGTTCACACGGCCCAGCACGCCGTTCTGTTCATGGATCATGCGCGGCTTGCGCAGGATCGTGGCGGCCGCCATGGCCGGGATCGTCGGATAGCCGCCGAAACCCACGACCACGTCGGGCTTGTCGCGCAGCATCTTGAAGACCGCGCCGATCACCCCGCCGACAATGCGAAACGGCACCAGCGCCTTTCCCAGCATGCCGCCGCGCGCAAAGGTGGCGCTGCTGACCTGTTCGATCTCGACCACATGGGGAAAGCCGCCCGTGTAGCGCGCGCCGCGCGCATCGGTCGACAGCTTGACCCGCCAGCCCTTGCGCAGCATCGCTTCGGCCAGGGCCTGGGCCGGGAACATGTGGCCACCGGTGCCGCCGGCGGCAATGGTAAGAAGCGGCGCGCGCGCCATCTCTAGCGCCCTCGTCTGAGCAGAATATCACCGATTTCGCCCTGCGGACGGGTTCGGGTCAGGGCCAGCAACATGCCCACGGCGATCCCGCTGGCAATGACCGAAGAGCCGCCATAGCTAACGAAGGGCAGCGTCATGCCCTTGGCCGGCAAGAGCCGCACCGCCACNCCCATGTTGATCATCGCCTGCACCCCGACCATCGCGGCCAGGCCGCACCCGGCGAGGCGAATAAACGGGTCGCGCTCTTTCATCAACCGCATAAGCGACCGCAACACGATCGCCATGTAAAGCACGATGATCGCCAACACGCAGATCAGGCCGTATTCCTCGGCCGCGACGGCGATGATGAAATCCGTATGCGCATCGGGTAGCGACCATTTCACCTGCCCCTCGCCGACGCCGACACCGAAGAACCCCCCTTCGCGAATGGCATTGGTGGCATAGCCAAGCTGCGTGCGCGGGTCGAGTTCGGGGGACAGGAAGCCGTCGATGCGGCGCGCGAAATGCTCGGAATTGGAATAGGCGACCGTGCCGCCGAAGATGACCATCCCGGCGACGCCGATCAGCAGAAGCAGCGGCGCACCGGCGACGAAATACATCACGCCCCAGCCGAACAGGATCAGGGCCGCCTGGCCGAAATCGGGCTGCATGGCCAGCAGCATGACGATGATCAGCGTCAGGCCGAAGGAATAGGATTTGCCCGGCGGCCCGCCCAGTTGCTGGCTGGCGGCCATGAACCAGGCCGCGACCACGACAAAGCCGGGCTTGAGAAATTCCGAGGGCTGGAAAGAGCCGAAGCCCAGCGAATACCAGCGCACTGCGCCCTTGCCGAAATCGGTCCCGAAGAACGGCAGGCCGAGCATGGCGACGAAGGCCGCCAGAAACCCCAGCACCGCCAGCCGCCGCACCAGTGTCGGTGACAGCATGGAGGTGACGAACATCACCGCGATGGCGACCGAACCGAAAAAGGCCTGCCGCTGGACATAGTGAAAAGGCGCCAGCCCGTTGCGCTCGGCCAGTGGCGGCGAGGCGGCCAGGCCCAGCAGCAAGCCGATGCCGAACAGGGCCAGCACGCAGGACAGGGTCCACCTGTCCACCGTGCGCCACCACCGGGGGAGAACCGGGTCGCCGGAGGATACCGGCACGGACCCATAGACCATCTCTGTCATGGCATTACCGCTCAACTGCCTCGTTTGTCGCCCAGGTTGGCCCGGGTCTATGGGGTAACCGTAACCCACGGCTGCCGGAATTTCCAGAAAAATAAGGCTGCGAAGGCGGATAATCGCGCGTGTTGCCGCTTGCGCCGGGAGGCAATTGCGGGCAGTCAGCCCCCATGCAGGTAAACACGCTCATCCTTGGGGCCGGAGCCGCCGGCCTGCACTGTGCGGCCCATGCGGGGCCCGGCACGCTGGTCGTGGACCATGCCAAGGCGCCGGGCGAGAAGATCCGCATTTCCGGGGGCGGGCGCTGCAATTTCACCAACCTCTATGCCGGACCGGACAATTTCCTGTCGGCCAACCCGCATTTCTGCAAGTCGGCACTGGCGCGCTACACCCAGTGGGATTTCATCGACCTTGTGGGCCGTCACGGCATCGCCTGGCACGAAAAGACGCTGGGGCAACTTTTTTGCGACAGCTCCGCCAAGGACATCATCCGCATGCTGCTGGATGAAATGACAACGGCGGGGGCGGATCTGTGGCTGCGCACCGAGATCGGCGAGATCACCCATGACGGGGCGCGGTTTCACGTGACCCTCGACCGCGAGGGGCGACGCCAGAACGTGACGGCCCGCAATCTGGTCGTGGCGACCGGGGGCAAGTCGATTCCCAAGATGGGCGCGACAGGGCTGGCTTATGACGTCGCCCGCCAGTTCGACGTGCCGGTCACGCCGACCCGCGCCGGGTTGGTGCCCTTCACGTTTTCCGACAATCCCTTTGCGGGCCTCTCCGGGGTCTCGGCCCCGGTGCGCGTGGCCGCCGAGGACGGCACCAGCTTCGACGAGGCGCTGCTGTTTACCCATCGCGGGTTGTCCGGCCCGGCCATGCTGCAAATCTCGAATTACTGGCACGAGGGCGAGGCCCTGTCGCTGAACCTGGCCCCTGCCGAAGACCTGTTCGAGACCCTGCGCACCGCGCGCCAGAGGGCCGGCCGCAAGGGCCTGTCGGGTCTGCTGCCCCTGCCCGGCCGGCTGGTCGATCACCTGGCGGGCCTGCATGACCTGTCGGGGAATATCGCCGATTGGTCCGATGCCCGTCTGCGCGGGCTGTGCGATGCGCTGACCGATTGGCAGGTCCGGCCCTCGGGCACCGAAGGCTACCGCACCGCCGAGGTCACGCTGGGCGGGATCGACACGGATGCACTGTCCTCGCGAACCATGGCGGTGAAGGCGCTGCCTGCGCTGCATTTCATCGGCGAGGCGGTGGATGTCACCGGCTGGCTGGGCGGCTACAACTTCCAATGGGCCTGGTCCTCGGCCCATGCCGCCGGGCGGGCGATTGCCGAAAACCGCGCATGATCCTGCGCATTCGTCGCGGATTGTCGCCCATGCGCCCATGTTTGCCACATTTGCGCCTTTCTCCTGCCGCGGAGGTTGAACAGGCTGAGTCCTATCTCATAGCCGCATTGAGGAGCCGTCATGAAACCGAATTTCGTCGTCACAGCCCTGGCCGCGCTCGGCCTTTCCGCCACAATGGCCATGGCCGATAGCCCCGTGCGCTATGCCTCTGCCTCGGGCGGGCAGGTCGTGGTCACGGGCGGGCTGGAATGGCTGGTCGCCGCGAATGGCTGCAGCTATTCCAAGGTGCTTGCCTCGGGGGGCGAGACCCGCTGGCAGATCGTCGTGAATGGCGAGCGCCTGGGCCTGACCAACGCCCGGCCCGGCTGTCCCGCCACCATCGTCACGGGCAGCTGACCTACGCCTCCAGCTTGGCGACCTGCGCGGCGAAATCCTCGCCGCGCTTTTCGAAACTGTCATACTGGTCGAAAGACGCGGCCGCCGGCGCCAGCAAGACGGTCTCTCCCGGCTGGGCCTCTTCGGCCGCGCGGGCCACGGCGGTGCCCATCTCGGTACAGACCTCGACCTCCACGCCCTTCAGCTGCATGGCGAAATCCGCCGCCTCGCGCCCGATCACATAGGCCTTGACCACCGATCCGGTGGCCGGCAGCAGCGCCCCCAGCCCGCCATCCTTTTCCAGCCCGCCGCAGATCCAGCGGATCCTGTCGAAGGCCGCCAGCGCCTTGGCCGCGCTGTCCACGTTGGTCGCCTTGCTGTCATTGACGTAACGCACGCCACCGATCTCGGCGATCAGCTGGCTGCGATGGGGCAACCCGGCAAAGGAATGCAGCGCCTGTTCGATCAGGCGCGGGGCCAGACCCAGCGTCCGGCAGGCCGCATAGGCGGCGCAGGCGTTCTGGTGATTGTGCTGCCCCGGAAGGCCGGGAATGGCACGCAGGTCGATCGAGGCCACTTGCCGCCCCTTGCGCCATTCCGCGAGGAACCCCTTGCGCGCGAAGACGAACCAGCCCTCGCCGGTCAGTTTGCCGGTGGACACCCGGATCACCCGGTCATCCGCCGGCCCGGTTGCCAGCTGGTTGGCCATGTAGCGCCCTTCGGGTTCATCAACACCGACCACCGCGCGATCCGGCCCGCCCTCGGCAAAGAGTCGACGCTTGGCCGCGAAGTAGCCCCCCGGCCCGCCGTGGCGGTCCAGGTGATCGGGGGTCAGGTTGGTGAAGACCGCCACGTCCGGTGTCAGGGCGCGGGCAAGGTCGGTCTGGTAGCTGCTCAGCTCCAGCACGATCACCTCGCCATCATGGGGCGGCTCGATATCCAGCACCCCGCGCCCGATATTGCCCGCCAGTTGGCAGGGCCGCCCGGCATGATCGAGGATGTGGTGGATCAGCGCGCTGGTCGTGGATTTTCCGTTCGAGCCAGTCACGGCGACGACGCGCGGCGGCTGGTCGAACTCATCCCATTCACCGCCCGCAAGCGACCGGAAGAACAGCCCGATATCGTTGTCCACCGGGCAGCCCTCGTCCCAGGCCCGCGCAATGGCCGGATGCGGCGCCGGGTAAAGATGCGGAATACCGGGCGAGGTTATCAGCATCGCCACCCCCTCATAGGCGCCCGGTTTCGTCAGATCGCGCAGGGCGACGCCCAGCTCGGCGGCGCGGCTCTCGGCCTCGGGGCCATCATCCCAGGCCACCACCTCGGCCCCGCCGGCCTGCAAGGCGATCACCGCCGCCCGGCCCGACCGGCCCAGCCCCAGAACGGCAATCCTCTGGCCCGCGACACCGCGCACTGGAATCATGGCAAATGGCCCCCTCGACCCGTTTCGGACATGGCCGCCAACCTGCCCAAAGCGCGGTCGACTGGCAAGATGGGTTGCACGCGCGGCACACGCGTTGGCGCCGCAGGGCCAGCGCCCGGACTGACGGGGGTGTGTGGTCGCACTCGGCTTTGCCGGTCGCTTTCCCGAACCCGGTCAAACCAGCCGGGTTGACCGATCACCGCACCTTCAGCGTCGCGAGGCCAATCAAGGCGAGGATCAGCGAGATGATCCAGAATCGGATGACGATCTGCGGCTCGGCCCAGCCCTTCTTTTCGTAATGGTGGTGGATCGGTGCCATGAGGAAGACGCGTTTGCCGGTGCGCTTGAAATAGACCACCTGGATGATGACGCTCAGCGCCTCGAGCACGAAAAGCCCGCCGACGATGGCCAGCACGATCTCGTGCTTTGTGGCCACGGCGATGGCGCCCAGCGCGCCGCCCAGGGCCAGCGACCCGGTATCGCCCATGAAAACGGCAGCCGGCGGCGCGTTATACCACAGAAAGCCCAGACCGCCGCCGATCAGCCCGGCCGTGAAGATCAGCAATTCCCCGGTATCGGGCACGTAATGGACGTCAAGATATTCGGTAAAGTCGGTGCGGCCCACCGCATAGGCGATGATCCCGAAGGTGCCCGCGGCGATCATCACCGGCATGACCGCCAGCCCGTCCAGCCCGTCGGTCAGGTTCACCGCATTGGCGGCGCCAACGATGACGATGATCGCGAAGGGGATGAACAGCACGCCCAGATTGACCAGCAGGTCCTTGAAGAAGGGCAACGCCAGTTGGTTGGTCAGTTCGGCCGGGTGGTATTGCGCCGCCCACCAGCCCGCGATCCCGGCGATCAGGAAACCCAGCAGCAGCCGCACCTTGCCCGGCACCCCGGCCGTGTTCTGCTTGCTGACCTTGGCGTAATCGTCGGCAAAGCCGATCGCGCCATAGGCCATGGTCACGAACAGCACCATCCAGACGAAGGGATTGTCCAGCCGCGCCCAAAGCAGCGTGGCCGTCAGCAGCGCGCCCACGATCAGCAGCCCGCCCATGGTGGGCGTGCCCGCCTTTGCCACATGGCCCTCGGGGCCATCGTCGCGAATAGGCTGGCCCTTGCCCTGCCGCTTGCGCAGCACGTTGATCAGCGGTTTGCCGAAAACGAAGCCGAAGATCAGAGCCGTGAAGAACGCGCCCCCCGCCCGGAAGGTGATGTAGCGGAAGAGGTTATAGAAATCCCCTCCATCGGACAGGGCGGTCAACCAATACAACATGTGCGCGTTCCTCTGCTCTTGCAGGCGTTACAGGGCGTCCCGATGCCCCAGTTTGCGTATGGCGTCAACGACGCGAGAGACGAGCGACCCCTTGGAGCCCTTGACCAGCACGACATCGCCGGCATCGACCAGCCGGCTGGGGTTGCCGGCCAGATCATCCGCCGTTTCGGCCCACTGCCCGCGTTTTTCATCGGGCAGGGCATCGTAGAGCGCCCGCATCCGGGGTCCGGCGCAATGGACAAGGTGAATATCCGCCATGAACGGATCGTCGGCCACCGCCGCATGCAGGCCCATTTCGTCGCTTCCCAGTTCCAGCATGTCCCCAAGGATCGCCACCCGGCGGCCCTTGACGGTNCGCCCCACCCCATCGGTGGGCGTGTAAGAGGCCAGAACCTCCAGCGCAGCCGCCAACGAGGCGGGATTGGCGTTGAAGGCATCATCGAGAAGCGACAGCGCCTCGCCGCGGTTGGCCGGATCGAGGACCACCGTTTCCAACGTGCCGCGCCCGGCCGGTGGTTCCCAGCGGGCCAGGTCCATCGCCGCACGCACCAGGTCACCACCCAAGGCCTCAACGGCGGCTAGGACGCCAAGACTGTTCATGGCAAAATGCCGTCCCGCCGTATCCAGCTTGTAGGTCAACGGCCCGGCGGGCGTATCGGCCTGGGCAATCGTGCGTCCTTCGGTCAGGCGTACGTCACGCAAGCGGAAATGGCAGCTCGCATCCGTTCCGAACCGCAGGACGGGGCCGCCTGCCGCCCCGGCCGGCCCTTCGATCCGCTGCAACTGCGAGACCGGAAGGTCGCCGTCGAAAATCGCCGTGCCGCCTTCTTCCAGCCCTTCGAAGATCGAGGCCTTCTCCGTCGCGATGCCTTCGAGGCTGCCGAAGGCCTCCAGGTGGGCGGCGGCGATGGTGGTAATCAGGCCCACATGCGGGCGGGCCATTTTTGCAAGCGGCTCGATCTCGCCCGGGGCGTTCATGCCGATCTCGATCACCGCGAATTCGGCATCGGCGGGCATCCGGGCGAGCGTGAGCGGGACGCCCCAGTGGTTGTTGTAGCTGGCCTCGGCGGCATGGGTGCGGCCCTGCGCAGACAGCACCGTTCGGGCCATTTCCTTGGCGCTGGTCTTGCCCACCGATCCGGTGATGCCCAGAACGCGGGCCCGGGTCCGGGCGCGGGCCGCGCGGCCCAGCGCCTCAAGCGCCTGCAACACATCTGGCACGATCACGAGTGGCGCCGTGGCGGGCACATCGTCAGGGCGATGGGTGACAAGGGCCGCGGCGGCCCCGGCCTCGAAGGCCTTGGCCACGAAGTCGTGCCCGTCCCGCTCGGCCTTCAGCGCGACGAACAGGTCACCGGGCTGCAAGGTCCGCGTGTCGATGCTGACGCCGGTGGCGGTGAAATCGGCAGAGGCGTCGCCCCCCGTGGCCGTTGCGGCCTCGCCTGCGGTCCAGAGCGACATCAGAGCCGCCCATCCAGCGCAGCCACCGCGACACTGGCCTGTTCGGCATCGTCGAAGGGCAGCACATCATCGCCCACGATCTGGCCGGTTTCGTGCCCCTTGCCACAAATCAGCAGCGCGTCGCCCGGGCCCAGCGCATCGACCCCGCGCAGGATCGCTTCGGCCCGGTCACCGACCTCGATCGCCTCGGGACAGCCCTGCATCACCGCGGCCCGGATCACCGCGGGATCCTCGCTGCGGGGGTTGTCATCGGTCACGAAAACAAGGTCCGCGTTCTGTGCCGCTGCCTGCCCCATCAACGGGCGCTTGCCCGGGTCGCGGTCGCCGCCGGCGCCGATGATGGCCACGAGGCGGCCCATCACATGCGGGCGCATGGCCTGAAGCGCGGTGGCCACCGCATCGGGCGTATGGGCATAATCCACGAAGACACTGGCGCCATTCTCGCGCGTCGCGGCCAGCTGCATCCGGCCACGCACCGTGCGCAGATGCGGCAGGGTCTGGAACACCTCGTCCGCATCGGCCCCGGCGGCGATGCACAAACCCGCCGCCAGCAGAACGTTTTCAGCCTGAAAACCGCCGATCAGCGACAACCGCGCCATGTGGCTGCGGCCCTGCCAGTCGAAGCGCAGCTCCTGCCCCGTGGCATCGAAGCGCTGGCCGAGAAGACGCAGCCGCGCATCCTCGTGGCGGCCAACACCGATGACCTCTTGGCCGCGATGCTCGGCCACCTGCGCGGCCTCGCGCAGCTTGGGGTCGTCAAGGTTGATCACCGCAACCCCATCATCGGGCAGGACACGGGTGAACAGGCCCATCTTGGCCTCGAAATAAGCCTCGAAAGTTTCATGGTAATCCAGGTGATCCTGGGTGAAATTCGAAAACCCAGCTGCCGACAGCAGGATGCCGTCCAACCGCCGCTGGTCCAGCCCGTGGCTGGACGCCTCCATCGCCACATGGGTGATGCCATTGGCGCGCGCCTCGGCCAGAACGCGGTGCAGGGTGATCGGTTCGGGCGTGGTATGGCGCAGCGGATGGGTCCAAGCCCCTTCGACGCCCGTGGTGCCGAGGTTGACAGCGGGGAGGTTCATCTCGATCCAGATCTGGCGGCAAAAACTGCTGATCGAGGTCTTGCCGTTGGTGCCTGTGACGCGACCACGGTTTCCGGATGGGCCCCGAACCAGAGCGAGGCGGTTTGCGCCAAGGCCTGCCGGGGGTCCTCACTGAGGATCAGCGCGGCATTGGAGCCAGCCAATTCATCGGCGGCGATCCGTGCGCCCTCGGCATCGGTCAGGACCGCCGTTGCCCCCATCCGCAGGGCGTATTGAATGAATTCGCCGCCATGCACGCGACTGCCCGGCAAGGCGAAGAACAGCGTGCCATCGGTCACCTCGCGGCTGTCGACGGCCAGGCCCGTCACAACGGCCTCGGCCCCGCCGCGCGCGGTCAGGCCCAGGGCCGTCAGGTTCATGGTTTTCTGGCCCGTGCTGCCCATGCGTTCGCCCCTGCCTCAGTTCGAGGTGAGTGTTACACCCACCGGGGTCAGGGTTTCAACGTCCGGCCGCATGTCCAGAAGCGGCGCGACGCGGCGGATCATCTCGGCGGCGACCGGCACGGCGGTCCAGCCAGCGGTGCGGCGGGTTTCGCCCAGCGCCTCGATCTGTGGCTCGTCCAGCGTGACGATCAGCACATATTCCGGATCATCGGCGGGAAAGACGCTGGCGAAGGTCGCGATTGTCTTGTCCTCGTAATAGCCACCTGTGGGGCGCGGCTTGTCGGCGGTGCCGGTCTTGCCGCCCACCGCGTAACCCTCGACATCGCCGAAGGAGGCGGTGCCCTCGGACACGACCTGGCGCAGCATCAGACGGGCGGCGGCGGAGACCTCTTCGCTGACAACGCGCGGGCCGCGCTGCGGCCGGTCCCGGCGCAGCAGGGTCGGCTCTACCCGCGTTCCACCATTGAGCAGGCTGGCATAGCCCGCCGCCAGGTGCAGCGGAGACGAGGACAGCCCGTGGCCATAGGAAATCGTCATCGTCGATATTTCGGACCAGTTGGGCGGAAGAAGCGGCACACCCGTGGGGGCCTCGACCATCTCCGCCGGGGTCGGTTCGAGGAATCCCAGCTGCCCGAGGAAATCGCGCTGACGTTCCGCGCCGATCGTCTGGGCGATACGCGCCGTGCCGATATTGGAGGATTTGACGATCACCTCGCTGACACTCAATTCGTCGCCGTAGTCGCGGAAATCGCGGATGCGGAACCGGCCCCAGGTCAGCGGCCCGCTGGTGTCGATCACCGTATCGGGATTGACGAGGCCAAGCTCCATCGCCTGCGCCACGGTGAAGATCTTGAAGACCGAGCCCAGCTCATAGACGCCCTGCACCGCGCGGTTGAACAGCGGGCTGTCGCCCTGGTCGCCCTCGGTCAGCACGCGCGGCCGGTCATTGGGGTCGAAATCGGGCAGCGACACCATCGAGATGACCTCGCCCGTATGCACGTCCATCAACACGCTGCTGGCGCCCTTGGCATTCATCAGCATCATGCCGCCCTGCAACACCCGTTCCGAGGCCGCCTGAACCGTCAGGTCCAGGGAAAGGTGTAGCGGCGCGCCCTCGTTGGCCGGGTCGCGCAACTGGTCATCGAAGAATTTCTCGACCCCGGCCACGCCGATCACCTCGGCGCTGCTGACGCCCTCGCGCCCGTAGGAAGCGCCGCCAAGGATATGCGCGGCCAGTGCCCCGTTGGGATAAAGCCGCATCTCGCGCGGGCCGAAGAGCAGGCCCGGATCGCCGATATCATGCACCGCCTGCATCTGTTCGGGGCTGATCTCGCGGCGAATCCAAAGGAAGCGGCGCTCGCCGGTGAAATCCTCCAGCAGTTCTTCGGCATCCAGTTCCGGGAAGATCGCGGCGAGTTCGGTCGCAGCCTTTTCGGGATCCACCATCTGGGGCGGCTGGGCATAGAGGCTATGGGTCTGCAGGTTGGTGGCCAGGATGCGCCCGTTTCGGTCCAGGATATCGGCGCGCTGACCGATGATCGGATTGCCCCTCGCCTGGGCGGTGGGTTCCTCGGGCACGGTGCCGGCCAGCACGCCCATACGCAGGCCGATCGTGCAGAAGGCGAGGAAAAACATCCCCGCCAGCACCAGCAAGCGCCCCTCGGCGCGTTGACGGGCGCGGTCCTGCATCTGCTCATGCCGCAGACGGCGGTTCTCGGCTTCGATCCGGTCCGGATTCTCGCCCTGGTCGCGGGCCTTGAGGATACGTGCCAGCGGGCGCAGCGGCGTGCGGATCATGGCTGGTCCTCCTCGGCGGGGGCGTTGTCACTCGAAACTTCGATGGGGTTGGTGATCGGAAAGAGTGGCGCCGCCGGATAAGCGATCTGGGCGACCTTGCCGAAGGCGTCCGGCATCAACGGCAGCAGGCGCAGCCGCTCGAAATTCAGCTCCGCGAGGTCCCGCAGCCGGTCGGGACGGTTCAGATAGGCCCATTCGGCACGCAGCACCTGCAGCCGTTCATGCGCCGCGCCGATATCGCGATGCAGGTCGCGCACCTCGCGCATGGCTTCTTGCGTCGTGTAATTCTCGCGATAGGCCCAAAAGCCCAGCGCGACCACGGCAAGTGCAGAAAAGATATAAAGAAAAGAACGCATTACCTGTCCCTTTTCAACTGCGGCATCCCCAGCTTGCCGCGATCGACCGGCGCGGCGGGCGCGTCGGTGCGCCGCGCGACGCGCAGCTTGGCACTGCGGGCACGGGGATTGGCGGCCAGTTCGGACTCGTCCGGGCCAACCGCCTTCTTTGTCACGATCTCGAAGGCCGGCTTTTCCTGCTCGATATCAGGGGCATAGCGATTGACGCTCGCGCGTTTTCCGGCGCGTTCCTGGAAGAAACGCTTGACCATGCGATCCTCGACCGAATGGAAGGTCACGACGGCGAGGTGCCCGCCCGGCTTCAGCGCGCGTTCGGCGGCCATCAGGCCGTCGGCCAACTGCCCGTATTCGTCGTTCACCGCGATGCGGATCGCCTGGAAGGACCGCGTCGCCGGGTGGCTTTGCCCCGGCTTCGGGCGCGGCAGGCAGGACTCGATAAGCCGGGCCAGCTGCAACGTTGTCTCGATCGGCGCGTCTGCGCGATGGGCCACGATTTTCTTGGCGATCCGTCGGCTGGCGCGTTCTTCGCCATAGGTGAACAGGATGTCGGCAATCTCCCGTTCGCTGGCGGTGTTGACGATATCGGCCGCGCTGGGGCCATCAGCCCCCATACGCATATCCAGCGGCCCGTCCTTCATGAAAGAAAAACCACGCTCGGCCTGGTCCAGCTGCATCGAGGAGACACCAAGGTCCAACACGATCCCGTCCAGATCACGGCCATAATCATCAAGATCGGAAAATGTGCCTTCGACCAGCTCGATACGCGGGTCGTCCTTGGCCCATTGTGCCATTTTGAAAACCGATGGATCTCGATCCACACCGATGACCCTGTCCGCACCGGCCGCCAGCAGTTCCCGCGTATAGCCGCCCGCGCCAAAGGTGCCGTCCAGCCAGGTGCCCGAAATCGGCGCGCAAGCCGCGATCAGCGGCCCGATCAGAACGGGAATATGCGGGGTATCGTTGGCAGCGGCCCCCATCGTCTAGCCCTCGTCGCCGGGTGGATCGATCAGGGTAAGGGGATCGAAGTCCTCGGGCAGACCATCCAGCCATTCCTCGGTCTCGGCGGCCTCGACCTCGTCATAGGTGGCGGCATTCCATATCTCGAAATAATCCCCCATGGCGACCATCACGGCCTCGCCCTCCAGCCCGATCTGCTGGCGCAAGCGCTGGGGCAGAACGATGCGGCCATCCTTGTCGACCTCGGTATCCCAGGATTTGCCAAGGATCATGCGGCTGGCGCGCTTGCGCTCGACCGAGCCACGGGGAAGCTTGCGGATGCCCTCCTCGATCTCAGCCATGGCTTCGATCGTGTAGGCATGAAGACAGTTTTTAAGGTGCGGTCCGTGCAGCACGACCATGCGCGGCAGGGGGTTTTCCGGACAGCGCGGGTCGCCATCAACGAGCACAGCGCGAAAATCAGCCGGGACCGACATGCGGCCCTTGCTGTCAACCTTCTGGTTGAACTCGCCTCTGAAACTCAGAACCACTGCCCCGCGGTCCCCTCTCGCTGCCTCTCCCCCGCCGGTGGCTGAAACCGAAAACGGCGGATCGGACTGCTGCCACTGTCCGATCCGCCGCCCTCGTCCCGTTTCCGGGATGTCCGACTGCGCGCGCCACCTGGGGGGATGTCTGCTCGCTCGCGCGCCGGATCTCTTTGTTCAAGGAAAGCGGGTGCCTGTATGAAACCTGACTTTGTGTCGGTGGGGTCGTTTGGGTGCCCCGAAATGTCTTCCCGTCTTCCTTGTCCAAGTTTGTGCCATGGGAAAACATGGGAAGCAAAGGATTTTTTGGGAATGCATGGCACAACATGCTGATTTTCGCACTGCTGTAGAACAAGATGAAGTGGTGAAAATAGGATTTTCTTGGCATATAGGGTGTATTTATCCGCCCAGGACACCATATATAGGGCATTCGCAAAGGTTCCATGAAGTGCCGAAAAAATTTCCCGACAACCTCACTAACCGGGTATTCCGGCAGGTTTCAAGGCAGATTCATGGGGTTCAACCCCACTTTCCCAGCTGGAAGTGATTCGAAATTCGGGCCTGTCCCAGGGTTTCCCACCCTGTCAGAGCGCCTTCCACATCACGTAGGCATCGACCGGCCCGAGCGCGGGGTGGTCGAAGGCCTCCGGCAAGGTGCCGACGATCCCGAAGCCCAGGGTTTCCCAGAGCCGCACCGCCCCTGTGTTCGAGGCCAGCACAAGGTTGAACTGCATGGCGCGATAACCCATCGCCCGCGCGCGTTCCTGCGAGTGCAGGCACATGGCGCGCGCCACGCCCCTGCCTCGGGCCGCCGTATCGGTGACATACCCGCAGTTGCAGACATGGGAGGCACCGCCGCCATGGTTCGTCNTNATNTAATATGTGCCCAGCAAACCGGCCTCTTCGGCCACGAAGGTCGCCGCGGGGCCATCGAGCCACATCGCCCGCGCCGCGCCCTCGGAAATGTCGCGGTCCACGGCATAGGTCTCTCCCGCCCGGAAGACCGGCTCCAGCATAGCCCAGATTCCGGGCCAGTCTGAGGCGACCGCCGGGCGGATGATCACCCCATGCCCCCGTCAACGAAGCGCCGGGCCAGTTCACCATAGGCCTTGCCCATGGCGCTGTCGGTCGCTGCGATGGGCACGCCGTTGTCGCCAGCCAGCCGCGTGTCCAGATCGACCGGCAGGCTGGCCAGGAATGGCACGCCAAGTTTCTCGGCCTCTTTCGCGACACCGCCATGGCCGAACAGGTGCGCCTCGTGCCCGCAATTGGGGCAGATATAGGTGGACATGTTTTCGACCAGCCCGAGGATCGGCGTTTTCAGCGTGTTGAACATGTCGATCGCCTTGCGCGCATCCAGCAGCGCCACGTCCTGTGGCGTGGACACGACCACCGCGCCGGTCAGATGGGTCTTCTGGCACAGGGTCAGTTGCACATCGCCGGTGCCCGGCGGCAGATCGACGATCAGCACATCCAGATCACCCCACTCCACTTGGGTCAGCATTTGTTGCAGCGCCCCCATCAACATGGGGCCGCGCCAGACCACGGCCGTATCCGGGTCGACCATCAGCCCGATGGACATGACCGTGACGCCATGCGCCTGAAGCGGGATGATCGTTTTGCCGTCGGGGCTGGCCGGGCGTTTGCTGACGCCCATCATGCGTGGCAGGCTGGGGCCGTAGATATCGGCGTCCAGAAGGCCGACCTTGCGTCCCTCGCGGGCAAGCGCAACGGCAAGGTTCGAGGCGACGGTGGACTTCCCCACACCGCCCTTGCCGGATCCCACGGCGATGATCCGATCCACACCCGGCACGCCCTGCGGTCCCGATTGCGGCGTCGGGTGCCGCCCGATCTTGAGGCTTGGCGGCTCGCCGGCAGGGGCCTTCTTCGGGGCGGCGGGGCCATGGGCGGTCAGCAGCGCCGAAACGCTTTCCACACCGTGCAACTGTTTCACCGCCGCTTCGGCGGCCTGCCGCACGGGCTCCATGCCCTGCGCTGCTTCGGGCGACGGCGCCTCGATCACGAAACGCACCGCAGCGCCGTCCACGGTAACCGCGCGCACCAGGTCCCGCGAAACCAGATCGCCGCCATCAGGCAGGGTCAGACGTGACAGGACATCCAGTACCGATTCCTTGGTGACAGACATGAAAGCCCCCTTTTGCTGTATCCCGGATACATAATTCGCCTCAAAGCTCTGCAACAGATGTCACGAATTGAGCGGAGAGCAAAGCTTCCCCTACGTTATCCTGCCCAATGTGCACAGGTGCCTGAATTTCAAGCACATCCCCATGCACTTTCTGCATAGCAGCATTGACCAATCGGAGGATTGTGCAATTGCAGCATTCGCCTATCTTCAGTCTCGAACGACGCAGAACGCGCCGAAACGAAAACCGAAACGAAAGAGGCCACCATGGCACACATTACCGATATCCGCGTTCACGGCCCCTCCCTCTCGGAGCGGTTTGCCTCCCTGCGCGAAGCTCTGGCCCTGCGCGCCGCAAAGCGCAAGGTCTACCGCACCACCTACGATGAACTGTCCCGCGTCAGCGACCGCGATCTCGCGGATATGGGCATTCACCGTTCGATGATCCCCGGCATCGCCCAACAGGCTGCCGAAGAATTGTAATTCAAGAATCGGGGCTTCTCTCCTCCTCCCTGAAGCCCTGAAACAGGTGTTCCGCTCTCTCCTCCTCCCTGAGCGGCGCACCGAACAGAAGACGCGGCGGTGCCTCTCCTCCTCCCTGGCATCGCCGCACCTTCACCCAAGTTAGGATCGTTCGGCCTCTCCTCCTCCCTGGTCGGACGTGACACGAAGAAGCGGTGGCGCCCCTCCTCCTCCCTGGCGTCACCGCTTTTTTTCTTTTTCAGCCGCCAGAAAGCCGAAACGGGCGCCCCCAGTGCCCCGGCGACGCCCGCTGCGAAATTCGGCCCCAGCTTTACTGGATGCGCGCCCAGGTCTGATTTGCGCAGATCAATCCGCCGAGGACGCAGCCCCTCAGGCTCAGCCGATCACCGTTCAGGTCCATCTTGCCGATATAGATCTTGTCGTTCGAGGGCGCCACACGCTGCCCTCGTAGGACCCGCCGCCTTGCGGCACCATGTCGATGACGATCTGGCGGCCGATATTCTCGGACTGGTATTCGCCATCGGAGTTGAAGGTCCGGCTGATCGTCCCGCAAACCGCGCTGCCACAGGTCGACATGGTCACGTAAGCATAGGCGCCATCGTCCACCTGGGTCTGCCAGATCCCCTCGGCGGGGTCGGCCGCGGCAAGCGATGCGAACCCCGCAAGGGCTGCGGCAAGGGTCAGTGTCTTTTTCATCTTTCTTTCCTCCCAGAAACTGGGCCACAGCCTGTGCCGAGGCCCATGGTCCGATCAAGGCTGACGTGGGGTCGCGTTGCATCCGCGCCCGCGTCGTGCATAAGGGCCGAAAACCCGCCGGAGACTCCGCCATGATCCTGTATCCCGCCATCGACCTCAAGGACGGCCACGCCGTGCGCCTGCTGCGCGGCGACATGGAGAAATCCACCACCTTCAACGAGGACCCCGCCGCCCAGGCCCGCGATTTCGTCAAGGCCGGGTGCGAATGGCTGCACCTTGTGGACCTCAACGGCGCCTTTGCCGGCAGCCCCGTCAATGCCGCCCCGGTCGAGGCGATCCTGCGCGAGTGCAATGTGCCGGCCCAGCTGGGTGGCGGTATCCGCGACATGGCCACGATCGAGATGTGGCTGTCCAAGGGGCTTGAACGGGTGATCCTGGGCACCGTGGCCGTGGAAAACCCCGACCTGGTGCGTGAAGCCGCCCACGCCTTCCCCGGCCATGTCGCCGTGGGCATCGACGCGCGCAAGGGCCGCGTCGCCACCAAGGGCTGGGCCGAGGAAACCGACCTGGACGCCACCGACCTTGCCAAATCCTTCGAAGATGCGGGCGTGGCGGCCATCATCTACACCGACATCGACCGCGACGGGGCCATGGGCGGCCCCAATATCCCGGCGACCGAGGCGCTGGCCCGCGCCGTCAGCATTCCCGTCATCGCATCGGGCGGTGTTTCGTCGCTCGACGATCTGGCAGCGCTCAAGGCTACGGGGGCAATCTCCGGCGCCATTTCGGGCCGCGCGCTCTATGACGGGGCGATCGACATGGGCGCGGCGCTCGATCTGCTGCGGGGCTGACGCCTTGGGCCGCACCCTGCGCCTGCTCGGGCTGGCCGCCCTGCTTGTCGGTCTCGTCCCCGTGGTCCTGCCGCTTTCGGCCAGCACATTGGCCAGCGTCCTTGAGGGATGCTCCGTGAACGAGGCCGGCAGCACCGGCTGCATCCTGTTCGGCCGGTCCATCGACGGCCCGATGGCGACCAGTTACCGCCTGCTCTGGGCGATACCCCCCGGTTTCCTGCTGGCGCTGATCGGGTTCTTCCTTCTGCTGGCAGGCTGGGGCATAAGGCGCACCGAGACCCGTCGCGCAAAACACCGGTAGCCCATGCTCAAGACCCGCATCATCCCCTGCCTCGACGTGGCCGATGGCCGCGTGGTCAAGGGCGTTAACTTCGTCGACCTGATCGACGCGGGCGACCCCGTGGATGCCGCTCGCGCCTATGACGCGGCTGGCGCCGACGAGTTGTGTTTCCTCGACATTCACGCCACCCATGAAAACCGTGGCACCATGTATGACCTCGCCACCCGTACGGCCGAACAGGTTTTCATGCCGCTGACCATCGGCGGCGGCGTGCGCAGCCACGAGGACGTGCGCAAACTGCTTCTGGCCGGCGCCGACAAGGTCAGCTTCAACTCCGCCGCCGTGGCCAACCCCGATGTATTGACCGAGGCCGCCCTGCGGTTCGGCTCGCAATGCATCGTCTGCGCCATCGACGCCAAGACAGTGGAACCGGGGGACCCACAAAACGGGCGTCCGGCCCGATGGGAAATCTTCACCCATGGCGGGCGCAAGCCCACCGGGATCGACGCCGTCGAATTCGCCATCACCGCCGCCGAGAAAGGCGCCGGGGAAATCCTGCTGACCTCGATGGACCGGGACGGAACCAAGGCGGGCTTCAACCTGCCGCTGACCCGCGCGATCGCGGACGCGGTCAATATCCCCGTTATCGCCTCGGGCGGCGTCGGCACGCTGGATCACCTTGTCGAGGGCGTCACCGAGGGCCATGCCAGCGCCGTGCTCGCCGCCTCGATCTTCCATTTCGGCACCTACACCATCGCCGAGGCCAAGGCCCATATGGCCGCCGCCGGCATCCCCATGAGAATGACATGAGCCTGACAGATCTTGCCGCCACCATCGCCGCCCGCAAGGGGGCCGACCCCGACACCAGCTGGACCGCCAGGCTGCTGTCCAACCCCGACAAGGCCGCCGAGAAATTCGGCGAGGAATCGGTCGAGGCGATCATCGAAGCGGTCAGAAACGACCGCGAGCGGCTGACCGCCGAAGCCGCGGACGCGCTCTATCACCTGCTGGTCATGTGCGCCGCGCGGGGTGTGACACTTTCGGACATTGAAGCGGAACTTGCCAGTCGCCAGATGCAAAGCGGTATCGAAGAGAAGGCCAACCGATGATCCGCCATATCGTGTTCTTTTCCGCCAAGGATCCGGCGGATGTGCAGAAGATCGAGGACGGGCTGAACATGCTTGCCACGATCCCCGAACATGACACGTTCGAAGTGCGCCGGTCCCTCAACGCGGACCAACTGACAGGCAACGCGGTCGACGTGGTGGTCTATGCCGAATTCGCCGATGACGCGGCCCTCGCGCGCTACAAGGCGCACCCCACCTACCAGGCCTGCATCGACGTGGTGCGCCCCATGCGCGAATTGCGCCTGGCGGCCGACATCGAATCCTGACCCTTTCTTTGGACCGGTAAATATCCCGGGGTGAATTGGCCGCAGGCCAAGAGGGGCAGCGCCCCTAGAGCTTGGACGAGATGCGCCCGGTATTGATTCCGCCGCGCGAAAGCTCGCCGCACAGGCGCTGGTATTCCATCTTGGGGCACAGATCCATGACCACGTCGACACCGCGCGCCTCGGCCTTGGTCGCCGCGCCCTCATGGACGACACCGATCTGCATCCAGATCGTCTGCAGGTCCGGCCACCGCGCCAGCGCCTCGTCCACGATGGGCGGCACCGCGTCGGAGCGGCGGAAGATATCGACCATGTCCACGTCATCGGGCACGTCCGACAGGCTGGCATGGACCGTCTCGCCCAGCAATTCCTGGCCCGCCAGGCCCGGATTGACCGGGATCACCCGATAGCCCTTCAGCCCCAGGTAGCGGGCCACGAAATAGGACGGGCGCACCGGGTTCGCGCTGACCCCGACGATGGCGATGGTATGGGCACGGTCGAGAATCCGGCGCAGATGCGAGTCGCTGTATGTCATGGCCGCAGGCTAGCCCGCACGGGGCGAAGAAAAAAGCGCCCAAGGTGGGAACCTTGGGCGCACAGGTACGGAACGAGGGACAGTGAGAGAAGCAAGGCGTTCCGCGCTCTTGCTTCATTGCCATAGATAAGTAGGCGCCATGCCGGAAAAAGGCCGCTCAGGAAAATGTGAACTCAGCCCAGTATGCCCGGCCAGTTCTCCTGCCCCTTTGCGATATTGCCCTCGACATCCTGCAACCAGAGCGCACGCGCCCGCAGGTTGGCGTTCAGGTAGAGGCGGTCTTGATGCAGCGTCCAGGCCTCGGGGATCGTCGGCGCGAGATAGCCGCGCGAGGCCGCGAAGGCGCAGTAACCGCCGAATACCGGGGCGAAGCGCTCCGGGTCGCGTTCGAAAGCCCGGCGGTTGGCGTCATCGGCGAAATACCACATGGCCCCGCGCCACATCAGCCGATGCGCGGCCAGGCCTCCGACCGGCCCGGCACCATCGAAATAGGCGACCGGATCGGCGCCGTTGATCGCCATGTCGTCGGTGCTGAAAATCTCGGGCTCGCGCGCCAGCGCCCGGCTTGCCAGGGTCAGGGAGAGCGGGGCACAAAGCGCTCCAGCCAAGAGGGTGCGGCGTGTCGGCATGATGGATCGGGTCCCGTTATCGTGCATCTCGGTCAATCTGAGCGCCCCGGCCGCCCGGGGAAAGGCCTGTGACAGCCTGCTCGCCGGGACGTGATGCGGGGTGATCAGTCGAAGATGTCTTCGACCACGTCCCAGATCTCTTCGAATATCTTCTTCGCGCGCTTGCCGCCCTTGCGTTTCTTCTTGCGCTTCGGCCGTTCCGGGCGCCCCCAGTCCGCCTTGGGGTGGGTCGGCCTCGGGGCCGGGCGGGCGGGCGTCGCCCGTGGCGCGGTTGCCCCGGCCGGCCCTGATCCAGACATCGGCATCTGCTTGAGATCATGCAGCGGCGCCCCGCAGCTGGAACAGGCCAGCTCGTGCCGGTCGCGCCCTTTCAGGACCAGCGCAGCACGGGTGCCGCAGTAACAGCAGGTGGCGATCTTTCGGGCGGGCATGGGCTCTCCTCAGCGGTGCTGACTTGCATATAGGGCAACCGCCGCCGCGTTGGAGACATTGAGCGACCCGAACGGCCCCGCGAAGTCGATTTTCACCAGTTTGTCGCAGGTGGCCCGGGTTTTCTCGCGCAATCCCGGCCCCTCCGCGCCCAGGACCAGCGCCACCGGGCGGTCCGTCTGCCCCGCCAGGGCCGTTTCGATACTGTCCCCGGCCTCGCCGGCCAGGCCCAGCACGAGGTAACCCATGGCTTTCAGCTCTTCCATGGCGGCGGCGAGGTTCTTCACCCGCAGGTAGGGCTGACGTTCCAACGCGCCCGAGGCCGTCTTGGCCAGGGCCCCGGTCTCGGGGGCCGANTGACGCTGNACCGCGATCACCGCCTTNGCGCCGAACACCTCGGCCGAGCGCAGGATCGCGCCCACGTTATGCGGGTCGGTCACCCGGTCCAGCAGAACCACCCGCGCAGCACCGTCCGGATAGCAGGCATCGGCCAGCTTGCCCCAGTCCAGCGGTTTGACCTCCAGTGCCGCACCCTGGTGCACCGATTGCGGGTCGATGGGGGCCGCGAATTTGCGCGGATCACTGATTTCAGGGGCGGGGCCATGGGCCACCGCCTCGCCCAGCCGGTCCAGCGCGTTCTTGGTCACGACGAGCCGCAATTTTTCGCGGGCCGGGTTCATCAGCGCATCGCGCACTGCGTGAATGCCGAACAGCCAGACGGTTTCTGCCGCAGCCTTGCGCCGGGCCTGTTCCTTCTCGACGACCCATTTNGGTTTCTTCATGGCGCTCTCCTTTTCCCCGTCATGGGGCGGTCTGTGAAAAACCGCAAGGGCGCGGGGCAAAATGGTGTTGACGGCCCAAAGCCCCAAGGCTATCCACCCCCAGCGTCGGGCGACGAGCTGCAAGGTGCGGCAGCGGACTGTAACTCCGCCGGGGAGACCCATGCCTGGTTCGATTCCAGGGTCGCCCACCATTTCCCCCCATCAGATTCCCTTCCGCCTCGGTGCGGGATTGCCCGTTCTGCGGCTACTCAGGGCCGGCGCCTTGGCGGATGGCGGCGGCGAGGGGGCGCTGCCCCCGTCGACCATGGGCCGACTCCCCCGCGGTATTCATGCCCCAAAGAAACCGGGTTTGGGGCTTTATGCGCGAAACGCTTTGGGCAATATCGCTGATATGGATGACAGAGAGTCCGACACCGCCCTTCTGCGACGGTTGTTCGACCGCGCGGTCGAAGTGGCCGACCCGATGCGCAGCCTGGCCGCGCATCTGCCGCCGAAACCCGGCGGGCGGGTCGTGGTCATCGGCGCGGGCAAGGCCAGCGCGCGCATGGCCGAGGCGGTCGAGGCCGCGTGGGGCCCGTGCGAGGGTCTGGTCATCACCCGCTATGGCCATGCCCGTCCCTGCCAGGGCATCGAGGTCGTCGAGGCCGCTCATCCGGTGCCCGATGCAGCCGGGGTGGCGGCGACGCGGCGGATGCTGGCGCTTGTTTCAGGGCTGGGTGCAGATGATTTCGTCCTGGCGCTGATCTCGGGGGGCGGGTCGGCCCTGCTTTGTGCCCCGGCCGAGGGGCTGACCCTGAGCGACAAGCAGGCCGTGGCCCGCGACCTGCTGGCCAGCGGTGCCCCGATTTCCGAGATCAACGGCGTGCGCAAGCAACTTTCGGCGGTCAAGGGCGGGCGGCTGGCGGCTGCGGCCTACCCGGCGCGGATGCTGGCGCTGATGGTTTCGGATGTCCCTGGCGACGATCCCGCTCATATCGCGAGCGGCCCCACGGTCGGCGATGCCGGCGATGTTGTCCGCGCCGCAGAGGTTCTGGCGGACTGGGGCGTGACGCCACCACCGGCGGTTGCGGCACATCTGGCCAAAGGTGGCGCACCGGTGCGGCCGGATGATCCGCGCTTGTCGCGGGTGGAGAATGTCGTTTACGCCGCCCCTTCGCAATCGTTGGAGGCCGCGGCGGTTCTGGCCCGCTCCGAGGGGATCGAAGTGATGCTTCTGGGCGCCGATATCGAAGGCGAGGCGCGCGATGTGGCCGACCAGCACGCCACGCTGGCCCTGGGCCTGCAGCGCAGCCGGGGCGGCGGGACGGCCCCGCCCCTGCTGATCCTCTCGGGCGGCGAGTTGACCGTGACCCGGCGCGGCGACGGCAGCGGCGGGCCAAACGCGGAATACTGCCTCGCGCTGGCGCTGGCACTGGCCGGCGCGCCGGGCATCCACGCCCTCGCCTGCGACACCGACGGGGTCGATGGCATCGCCGAGGTGGCCGGTGCCACGATCACCCCCGACACAGTTGCGCGGGCCCGCGCCATGAAACTGGACCCGGACAGTGCCCTGGCCCGCAACGACGCGCATGGGTTCTTCGGCGCACTGGGCGACCAGGTCGTGACCGGCCCCACCCTGACCAACGTGAACGACTTCCGCGCCATCCTGATCCGTTAGCGCTTAACCCTTTACAGACTCGGATTCGCGCTATATCGCCGGGGTTGCTTCGGTCTCGGGCGGTGTGCCGTCCGGGTAATAGGGAACTGCGGTGCGGCCATGAAGATGGCCAAATCCGCGACTGCCCCCGCAACTGTGAGCGGAGAGCGATGCCGGCATATGCCACTTCGGGCCACACGCCCGAGGGAAGGCCCGGCAAAGCGATGACCCGCAAGTCAGGAGACCTGCCGAAGTGATCACCCTATCCGGGCGCGGGGCGCGCCATGGATAACGGACCTTCCGTCGTGGTGGCATTTCAAGCCGTGCGCGGGAGGAGTGCGTTCTCCCCCGATCACAAGACCAGAATGGGCCGATAAAGGTCCGAGAACGATTGGGACAACCATGACCAGACAAATCCTTTGGGCCACCACCGCCCTTGTTGCATTCGCATCCCCGCTGGCCGCGCAAGACGCGTTCGAACTCGACGAGATCTTCGTGTCCGGTGCGCTGACACCAACCGACACGACCCGCCTTGGCCGCGCCGTCACCGTTGTGACCGCCGAAGAGATCGCCACCCGTGGCCTGACCTCGGTTCAGGAGGTGCTGCGCGCCCTGCCCGGCGTCTCGGTTTCCAGCGCCGGGTCCAGCCTGACGCAGGTCCGCATGCGCGGCGGCGAAGCCAATCACGTCCTGGTCCTGATCGACGGCGTCCAGGCCGCCGGCGGCGACGGCGAATACACCTTCTCGGCGCTGGAGACCGCCAATATCGAGCGGGTCGAGGTGCTGCGCGGGCCGCAATCGGTGGCTTTCGGCTCAGGCGCCTCGGCCGGGG
>PR_CR_10_Liq_1_inCRDRAFT_1000371_pt1 | contig 28238 bp, 26 predicted proteins | sample PRCRCaboRojoPR_3_FD_10241 | JGI IMG/M metagenome (IMG submission 10241)
CTGGGTGAATCAAAATGCGGAATTTTTTGAGGCGGCCCAAGACCTTAATCACCTGGAGTTGTACCTCAAAAGTATCAGACACCCCCTGGCGGTAGCAAAAGCTCTCGAGGATGGGAAATCTATCCCTATTCATTAGCTTTAAATCTTGGTCCTTCAGCCCATTCAATCAGGAGTGCTCAAGTGTGTTAAAAACCATTATTTCAGGTGGTTATGACGATCATTTAAAGTATTTAGTAAATCAATTAAAAATACGCTCCACGGCTATTTTTTTGACATTTAATCCCTTTCCAGAGCTACCGGAAAAGGCAGCACCGTGGCAAATGCAGCACCCCAAATTGTATTTAGCGAGTCTTAAGCATATGGCTAAAATTTTGCGTGAATAGGCACCTGAAGTGTAGTTGGTATTTTTTGCTTCGGGGTATCCCGGCTGTATAGAGTATCACCCGAGGGATTCAAATATTGATGCCAATGCTTTGGTTTTGTACCCACCCGCTGAAGAACGATTTGACGCCTACCCCATTATGACTCGGCTGAATATCATCTATTGCGCAGATTGCATCGTTTCAGGTGGTCTGAAAAAACCTGTTTGATACTAACCGATACCGCCCAATCTCAACTTAACGTGGATGNTNCAAAAATTTTGGCCGAACAGAAGTCTCTGGAAGAGAGCCTCCAAATACCTTTNACCAGNAATCGGCATAAGCCTACCAACTTTTTGGTTGGGCTGTATGACCCCAAAAAACGGCTATTGGCTCACCNCAGNGTGGCGGCTGAGCATATCTTCATAAACTGGCACAACACGCATNAGCCAGAGCTGAGAGCTNAAATTAAAGCTTTAGAAGCGCGGGGTGATGNTTTAANACTCACTGTGGAGCCATTTAAAGACGCGGCNGCCAATCACGACCGTAGGGTACTGGAAAATATTTTGGAGGGCCGTTACGATGCTACTCTAGANAGTGTGTATGATNTACTTAATTCTATCCAAACTACGGTTTATTTGCGTTTTGCGCATNAAATGGAAATCCCNATAGAGCGCTACCCTTGGCAAAGCCAAAACCCTTTAACCTNTATAAANGCCTANCGGTATTTCATGAATTACCATGGAGACTTACCACGGCATATTTTTAAAGTTTGGGGTCCAGCCGGTGACCGCGGCTCGCTGGNGTGGTACCCAGGAGAAGATGCCGTTGATTTTATTAGCCTGGCCATTTATGGTTTACCCGATAAAAACATTGAAGACCACAGANAACAGGAGCGTTTCAGAGAGATATTCAATCGTAAGCAATGGCGCATGCGGCAGGTCACCGCGCCNATTTTTATTACAGAGTTTGGGGTAAAAGGGCCTGATGATTTTCAGAAAAAATGGTTGCAAGAAGCTGGTAAAGTGTTGCATAGAGCACCCAGAGTGGTAGGCGCTTGTTACTTTAACTTATACGATAACCCCAAAGTTTGGGGCAAGGGTGAGGCGCCCGACTGGAGCATTAGCGAAGAGGCTTTTGAAACCTTCTGCCAAGCCGCCCAGAGACCTGAGATGAACTAAACTCTTATATTTACTAAAATTCACGTTATGAAGAAGTTAATTGCAAGTGTGCTTTTGCTGATTTCCATCGGCCTAAGCCCGTTAAGCGCCCAGGGTATTACCTTTAAAAAAGACCTAAGTTTTGAAGATGCCCTGGCTTTGGCCGAAAAAGAAGGGAAGCCCATTTTCATGGATTGCTACACCACTTGGTGTGGGCCCTGTAAATGGATGAGCGCCAATATTTTTACCCGCGAAGACGTAGGGAATTACTACAATGAAAACTTTATTTGCTTAAAAGTAGACATGGAAAAAGGCGAAGGCATTGAATTGGCCAAGCGCTATAAAGTCAAGGGCTACCCCACGCTTTTGTGGCTTAATGCCAAGGGCGAATTGCTAAACGTAAAATTGGGTGCTTCTCAGGAACCCAAAGACTATTTAAAAATGGGAGAAGAAGCATTAGGCGAAAAAACCAATATGGTGTATTTGGCCCAAAAGAAAGCCCAAATGAAAGATGAAGTAGATTTTATGGCGCTCTACCTAGATAAATTTAGCACAGCCGGACTTCTGGAAGACGTTGAATTAGAGGCTTATTACGAAAGACAGCCCTTAGAGGTTTGGCTTGATGAAGCACATTTTGGGGTGATTTGGTCTAACGTAAGAGAAGCGGAATCACCGCTGTTTCAAAAGTTAGTTTCCAATTATGAAGAAGTGCTTGATGCCCGAGGCGCAGATGCAGAACGGTTTTTCTCCGGTGTGCTGTATAGTTCTTTACTCACCGAATACTTTAGACTTAAAAAGGAAGAAAAGCTAGATGAATGGCCCATGGCGCAGGAAGAAATATTGGTCGCTATCCCAGAAAACTTAAAAGACCGGGCAATATTTGAGACTAAACTATATTTAAACGCCCGCAACAAAGAATGGGATCAGTACTGTGAAGTTTGTTTCACCGGTGTGCGAAAGTATTATTGGAATGATGCCAACCAGCTAAATACTGTGGCCTGGAATGTATTTGAAAACAGCACCAATGAAAAGAATCTGGAAGAAGCCTTGGTTTGGGCCGAAAGAGCGGTTGAACTGGCACCAGAAGATCATGCCATACTTGATACCTATGCTAACCTATTACTAGTTAATGGGCTGGCCAAAGAAGCGCTTGAAATAGAAGAAAAGGCGCTGGAATTAGCACAAAAAGAAGAAGCCGATACCGAGGCCTACGAAAAGGTTATTGTTAAAATTAAGGAGGCCTTGCAACCCTAGCAAGATTAGAGAATCCATTAAAAAAGGAGCCGTTTGGCTCCTTTTTTAATGCGCTATTTCAAGACTGATTAGTCCTTATTCTCAAATTCTTCAATTATAGCCTGACTAACACCGGTATTACTAAAACCTCCATCATGGTAGAGGTTTTGCATGGTTACCTTGCGGGTTAGGTCACTAAACATGGTAATCACGTAATCGGCACAGTCTGCTGCTGAGGCATTGCCCAAGGGGCTTAGTTTATCAGCATAGTTTAAAAAGGCATCAAAACCCTTTACTCCGCTACCAGCCGTTGTGGGGGTTGGTGATTGCGAAATGGTATTCACACGCACTTTTTTGGCAACGCCAAAGTGGTAGCCAAAACTGCGGGCTATACTTTCTAAGTAGGCCTTATTATCGGCCATATCATTGTAATCTGGGAAAGTACGCTGGGCAGCTATATAACTTAAGGCCATAATGCTGCCGTACTCATTCATTAAATCTTTTTTCCAGGCCGTTTGCATTACCCGGTGAAAAGAGGCTGCTGAAACATCCCAGCCTTTAGCAAGCCAGTCGTGGTTCAAATCAGTGTAGTGTTTGCCTTTACGCACATTTACACTCATGCCAATGGAGTGCAAGATGAAATCTATTTTACCAAATTTCTCTTCAGCCGAGCTAAAGAGCTTGTCCAGGTCGTCCATATTGGTGGCATCAGCTGGCACAATGTCTGAGGCGGTGGCTTCAGCTAGCTGGTTAATTTCACCCATGCGCATGGCAATGGGAGCATTGGTAAGAATAAACTCCGCGCCTTCTTCGTGCGCTCTTTCAGCTACCTTCCAGGCGATTGAGTCTTGATTAAGGGCTCCAAAAATGATCCCTTTTTTTCCTTTTAATAAGTTGTGAGACATACGTAATGCTTTTTCAGGCGCCAAATTTAAAGCTTTTCCTGAGCTAGCCTTGGGTTACAAAATCCCTAAATTTTAAAAAATCTTCTTGCTTCAATAATTTCTTGGTTTTGGTTTGGCCGCCTTTTTTACGGTTTTGAGCCTGATACTCATAAAAGCGATCAATACTTACCTGATACACTTTCATACCTTCTAAGGCCTTTTTCCTGGCCACTCCGTAGTTCTTATTGTTGTTACTCAGGTAATCGTCAATCCGCTGAGCTACTTCCTCATTGGTAGCCTGGTTCATTTCTTCTACTCCCAAAATCCATTCGTGGTAAAAATTGCCTTCTTTATTTTCAACAGCGGCCAAGGTATATTCCTCGGTATTCACGCCTAGCTTCTCCTGAACATCGGCTAAAGCCTCATCCATTTTATCTTCACTGAGCTGGCTACCCACTACATTTAAAAAGTGCTTGGTGCGACCAGTAATTTTTATCTCGGCTCTTTCTTTATTCGTAAAGCTCACTAAATCTCCTATCATGTAGCGGTAGGCACCAGCCGGGGTGGTAATAATCAGAGCGTAATTTACGCCTTCCTCTACCTCATCTAAGGTAAGCACCTTAGGGTCATCCAAAAGGTTGGCCTGATCATCAAAGCCTTCTTCATTGAATGGGACAAACTCAAAAAATATTCCGTGTTGATAGGCTAATTTCATACTTAAAGTGCCCGGACGATTGGTGTAGGCAAAAAAGCCTTCACTGGCTAGGTAGGTGTCTAAAATGTGTACTTCCCGGCCAAAAATGGCTTCAAACTTTTCACGATAAGGTTCAAAGGCTACGCCACCAGGGGTATACACTCGCAACCCGGGCCAAATGTCATGAATGGTGTCTACCTCATTCACTTCAATAATGCGTTTAAGCATTAACAAAACCCAACTGGGTATGCCGCTCAGAGCGCCTACTTTCCAATTGGGTGCTTCTTTGGCGATGCGTTCTACGCGTTCATCCCAATCTTGTATATTGGAAATTTCTTTTCCAGGCCTATAAGCCCCTTCAAACCAAAACGGAATATTTGAAACCGTAATGGCGCTTATTTCTCCCTCCTGATGGTCGTCTACTTTTTCTAGGCTTGTAGCACTGCTGAGAGCCATGAGCTCATGCTCAAAGAAGTCTTCCGGTAAATCGTAGTTACTGATGCTGGTAAGTTGTGCAATAGAAACTTTACGAATACTGCTGAGCAGGTCTTCCGTAACCGGCATTCGCTTAGGCTTTTTGCCGGTAGTTCCGCTGCTCTTAGCCAAGAAATCTGGCTTACCCGGCCAAGTGATGTTTGGATATTTTAAGGTTTGTTGCCACCATTGCTGGTTTATTTGATGGTATTCAACCAGTGGCAATCTTTCTTGAAAGGTGGCAATAAGATCATCACTCTCCAGTATGCTTTCAAAATTATAATAGAGACCAATGGAAGTGCCTTTGGCCTTATTTAAAAGCTGATACAATTCGCCCCGCTGGGCCTCGCGATAATCTGGGTTTTCATCTTCAAATTGAGCCTTTAAGTCCAGGCCTTTTTTAATAATGCTTCCTATTAAATTCATGGGTTAGTGTTGAGATTACCAAGTCAACCCAAGGCTTTGCTCGTTGTTTTTACAATATTGCGTAATCTACATTCTAAAAATCAACAGGTTATTGATTTTTTTCTAGGAACTGCTGTTCATCTTGCGTAAGGCTATCCTTACCTTGTGTAGAAATTTTTTCCAGAATTCGGTTAAGCTCCTGTTCTTTATGGGCTCGCTTATCGCGATAAGCGTCATCTACATTATAAGCACTGTGCTGCTGAGCCTGCGAAAGATTTAGCAATTGGGGCTTTACCAACTTAACTATAAATACCACCACTGCGGGCACAAGAATATAAATGATGGTTAGCGGATTGGAATTGATGACAGCCGGAAAGAATGCAATGGTTAAAAGCAAGCCCGATATGGCGCCTCCCAGGTGCGCTTCATGACCGATGTTGTCATTGGCCTTACCCATGCCGTACAAAGAGTAAAGAATGAAGCCCACCCCAAAAACCCATGCTGGTATGGGTATGGGTATAAAGAACAGAAAAAGATTCATGCCAGGGTTAAGGGCAATGGAAGCGTACACAATACCACTTACCGCACCGCTGGCCCCAACTGCCCGGTATAAAGGATTGTTTCGGTTAAAAAGTAGAGCCAGTAAATTTCCGCCCAGTAAACTGCCGGCATACACCGCTACCATAGTGCCAGTGCCTAAAACATCACTTACAGAGTTGGCAAAAAAGTTAAAAGTAAACATGTTAAAAAAGAGGTGATTCCAATCTACATGCAAAAAGCCTGCGGAAACCAGGCGATACCACTGCCCCGCTTTCACCTCATTTACCTGAAATAATAGCTTTTGAAAAAGACCTTGATCTCTAAAGGCCAAAAAGGATACCCCTACGTTGAATATGATTAACAATAAGGCCGAAAACGATAATTCCATAAATAATAAAAGGCCAAGGTAAACTTTTACCCCGGCCTTTAAAACTCATTTAGTTCACTTTACAAGGCTATATATATTCAGATTCTTCATCTTTAGATTTTCTAAGCAAAACACCAAAAAGTAAAGCGGCTAATAATGTAATCACCAGGCCTACCGGTAAAATTTCCAGGCTGGTAACCCCCATGCGTATGGCCAGGTTATTTTTGTAGGCTTCAAAAAAATCTTCCTGAGCCGCCAAGCTTTGATTTATTTCAACTTCCGTCATGCCCTCTTCACTCATGGTTTCGCGTTGGTAGGCCATATATTGTTCCGCAAAATCAGAGGCGTAATTTTGATAGTAGTACTCCCAGGTTGCGCAATAAATAAGGCTTGCAATGAGGGAAATGAACAGACCTATTTTAAAGGCCTTAGCAAAACTAATGTTTCGGTAGTGTTTAGCACGATACTGGGTTATGGCAATTAGAATGCCTACAAAACCCAGTAGCATAGCGGCATAGCCCATGCTTTCGCTTCTGTCAAAATTGATGGTTTCACCTTGGGCAGGAGCCATTAATAAAAAACCTAAAGAGCTAATGATACCAGCCAAAAGGCCGTAAATCCAAGTAAATTTGCGCATGATGGTTGAATTGAGATCTTAAATTTCAGAAAAAACTGTAATCTCCTTAAGTCTAAGGTGCACTTTCTAAAACTTTTCGGTCAAAAACTACCAGAAATACATTCTCAAAAAACTTGGCAAAGTTTCACTTCAATATTTAAGAATACACTGAGAGGGTCATGGCTTTTGCTTCATGGGCTTGTTCCTCATTAAAAGCAAGAGTCATGCTTTTGTAGTTTACTAAGTCTACAATGGTGCCAATAAAGCATAGTCCCCCCGTGAGCAGGTATAATATTCCCATACCAATTTGGCCTAAAATAAATCGGTGCACTCCGGCTGCAATTACAAAGCCCAATAAGGCTGTTAGTAAAATGGTATCAGGTGATTTTCTGCGACCGCTATAGATATTGGCAAAAGTTTCAATTTGCTGGTCGGTTAAATCTTCGGCTAGTGGGCCCAAAAATTTGATTTCTTCATGGGTAAGGCCAGGTACTAGGGTAAAGAGCTTTTGGTTTTGCATATAGTTGATTTGAAAAGAGCAAGGTAAATTTTCTACTAAGGACCTGCAAGAATTAAAAAAGCTCACAGAGTTGAATCCGTGAGCTTGGGGAATATTAGTGTCAAAGCCCTTACAATTGTTGCTTTTCAATCTCATCGGCAATAGCCTCTCTTAAACCTTGAGATACTTTCCAAAGAGGCTGGCGCAAGTAGGGCTCACAAATTTTTTGCAAGTCTAAGGCTGCTTTTACTCCACCCGGGTTGCCTTCAGCAAAGAGTAGCTTGGTTACTTCAAATAGGCGGTAGTGTAACTTTTGGGCGGTTTTAATTTCACCGGCCAGGGCATTGCGTACCATTTCGGTAAAAACCGATGGAAAGGCTTGACCACTTACACTAATCACTCCATCGCCCCCCGAGGCAATGATGGGCAAGGTGAGGTTGTCTTCACCACTTATTACCAAAAAGCCTTCTGGGCGCTGGTTAATGATTTCCATCACTTGCTCTAAATCGCCACTGGCTTCTTTTATACCAATAATGTTGTCAAAATCGCGCGCGAGACGCAAAGTGGTTTCTGCGGAAATATTGGAACCTGTACGCCCGGGCACATTGTATAAAATGATGGGCAAGGGAGCGGCCTCACTCAAGGTTTTGTAATGCTGGTAAATGCCTTCTTGCGTAGGCTTGTTGTAGTAAGGCGACACCGAAAGAATAGCACTTACCCCTTCTAAATTGGTGATTTCAATTGTTTCGACCAATTGCGCGGTGTTGCTTCCGCCAATGCCGTAAACCAAGGGCACCCGGCCATTATTCGCTTCTTTTGCAGCGGCTAGTACTTGATTTTTTTCGGCTGCGCTTAAAGTAGCATTTTCACCCGTGGTGCCCATCACCACCAGGTACTCTACCCCACCTTCTATGCAATGCGAAATATGACGCTCCAGTGCGTTAAAATCAATTTGATGTTGTGCGTTAAAAGGGGTAATTAGGGCCACCCCTGTGCCTATTAAATTTTTCATTTTGGTTTGCTGTTAATCAGTTTCAAATATTTGAGCGCTTCCTGCACCACTTGATTGGCATCTTTTTCAGCGGCTTGGTTTATGTGTAAATCAGACCAGGATTGAGATTGTTCTCCAAAGCCCACCAAAAGACTGCTTTTTAATTGTGCCCGCACAAAGTGCAAAGGGTATAAATCTTCCTGGGTGAAGTCAAACACCACCGCGTAGCTATCCCTTAAAAACTGGGCCGTAGTTTCATTGTTGGGTTTGCCTAACCAATTCAATTCTTTTTTAGTAAAGGCCGGCCAGTCATAGCCTCCTGATAATTCTTTATCAGGATAGTAGGCCAATACTTTCACCTGCTTTCCCTCCTGCTCCAAGGCTTTAACTAACAAACGCGCGGCAGCCTCCTGAGCAGATTGCGCTACCACAAAAACCCCAAAATTCTGAGCCCGCTCAAAACCAGGATAGCGTGGCGGTTGTGGAACCTTGTTCAGCAGCTTATTGAGCTCTCTATTGCGTAACCATTTTAAGGGATTCATTCGGAAGCAATCATTTGAGCAAATTCTTGCTCATTAATAATTTGCACGCCTAAGTCCTCAGCTTTTTGGCGTTTACTGGGGCCCATGCCTTCACCAGCCACTATTAAACCCGTGTTTTTAGAAACAGAGCCGGTATTCTTGCCCCCGTGTTTTTCAATAAGCTCCTTGAGCTCTGCTCTGGAAAACTGTTCAAATTTACCGGAAATCACAACCGTTAATCCGGCCAAGGCGTCACTGCCACCCTCTTGCTTTTCTGCCGTAAACTGAAGTCCGGCCGCTTGCAGCTGAGCTACCATCGCTTGGTTTTTAGGCACTTTAAAATAGTTGTATACGCTTTCGGCAATACGCTCCCCTATTTCAGAAACATTACTCAACTCTTCAATACTGGCTTGTTGAAGGGCCTCTATATTTTCAAAATGGCGTGCCAGTTTTTTAGCCACGGTTTCACCTACATAGCGAATGCCCAGCGCAAATAGAACCCGCTCAAAAGGAATGCTTTTGCTGGCGGCAATTCCATCAATAATATTCTGTGCGGATTTCTCAGCCAGCCGCTCTAAGGGTAGCAGATCTTCTTTCTTTAAAAAGTATAAATCGGCTTGGTTTTGAATGAGGCCTTCTTTTACAAAAAGCTCTACCGTTTCTGGGCCCATACCTTCAATATCCATAGCCTTTCGGCTGATGAAATGTTCAATTCTACCAGTTATTTGGGGTGGGCAACCACTGGCATTGGGGCAATAGTGCAAAGCTTCTCCTTCCGCTCTTTTCAACGGAGTGTCGCACTCAGGGCAGTTTTGAATGTACTGAAAGGGAGGCGCATGAGGGGCCCGCTTTTCAAAGTTCACCCCCGTTACTTTGGGAATGATCTCTCCTCCTTTTTCAACGTACACTGCATCTCCTTCCCGGAGGTCAAGTTTTTCAATCTGATCAGAATTATGCAAACTGGCCCGTTTTACCGTGGTACCCGCCAGCGAAACAGGCTTTAGGTTGGCCACCGGAGTGATTGCGCCCGTGCGCCCTACCTGATAGCTCACCTTTTCCAAGATGGTTTCGGCTGCTTCAGCCTTGTACTTGTAGGCAATGGCCCAGCGGGGTGCCTTGGCCGTTGCCCCTAACCTTTCTTGCTGTTGGTAGTTGTTCACTTTTATCACCACCCCATCAATTTCAAAAGGTAATTCGTGCCGGTGTGCGTCCCAGTGATTAATGAATTCAAAAATTTCGTCAATGTTTTGCGCCTTGCGCATCAGACCTTTTTCAGGTGCAGGTATTTTAAAACCCCATTCCCGCGCTGCAAGTACGGCATCGTAATGGTTGCTGCTCTGGGGTTCATCCATCAGCACATAGTACAAAAAACTGTCTAAGGGCCGGCTGGCCACAATGCTTGAGTCTTGCATTTTTAAAGTGCCCGAAGCTGAGTTTCGGGGGTTGGCAAAGGGTTCCAGGCCTTCTTCTACCCGGCTTTGGTTAAGCCGTGCAAACCCTTCCAAAGTCATGAAAATTTCCCCGCGTATTTCAAATTCATCGGGGTAACCCTCACCTCTTAGTGTGAGGGGTACGGTATTTATAGTTTTAACGTTGGCCGTGATGTCATCACCCTCTGTGCCATTTCCGCGGGTAACGGCTCTTACTAGTTGCCCGTTTTTATAACGGATGCCAATGGCCGCGCCATCATACTTTAGCTCGCAGACAAATTCCATTTTCTCGGGTAAGCGCTTTTCGATGCGCTTTAGATAGTCTTCCAGCTCTTCTTTGCTGTAGGTATTACTGAGGCTAAGCATGGGGTACCGATGCTTAACCGTAGGAAATTCCTTGGTAATGTCTCCCCCAACACGCTGGGTGGGTGAAAGTGGATCTGCAAACTGAGGGTACTCGGCTTCCAAATCCTGTAACTCCCTTAGCATTTCGTCAAACTGCCGATCAGATATTTCAGGAGCGTCTAAAATATAGTACTGGTAATTGTGGTGATCTAGTTGCTGACGTAAATCTGCAATTTTAGTCTGCGCCTGTTCTGTTTTCATGACGGAAGGAATAAAGACAAAACTAAAAATAATGTACCCTTATGATTGCTTACTCAGCTTGCCTTTTCAACAGAGTTTTTAAGTTAGCGGTTTATAAAGCATTTTGACGTTGGTTTCTGGCTATGGATTAATTCTGAAGCCAGCTAAAATATACAGCACTATGATTTTCATTTTCGGATACCATCCGGTAACCAAAACCGTAGGACCGGTAGAGGAAAAAACCTGCACCCATTGCCACAATACCCGCCACTGGCTCTTGTCTAAAACCACATACTATATAAGCTTGTTTTTTGTACCAGTTATACCTACCAAAAATCAACGCTTTATGTACTGCCCCATTTGTAAGGCCGGTGAAGAATTGGCCGAAAGCGAATTTAAGAGCAAGGAGCCTTTGGCGAAACTCAATAGTGAGGCGCTTAAAACCAATATGAGCAACCAAGAGTATGAAGAGCGCCTGAAAAAGGTTTGAGGTTTAAACCTTTGGTTTCCTCACTTGAAAAGCCCTTGCGGCTACCAGCCCCAGGAGACTAAAGCCTGCCAAAAAAGCGAAAACCCATTGGTGGCCGGTTATACCGGGATATCGATCCAGAAAATAGCCCATCAACGGTCCCATGAAAATATCGGGAGTATAACCCACCACAGAAACAAACCCTACCACGCTGCCTGTTATGCTCATGGGCAAATGAGCCTCTTGCAGCAGCGCGTAGTACAAGCCACGCACCCCGTATATGCCCAAACTGAGAGCGGCAATGTTTAAGGCGGTGGCCCACACCCTAAAATGAGACAGAAAACCACTAGCCATTAAAAGACTCCCTACTAGCATGATGGCAAAAAACCAGAGAATGACTTTTGAGTGCCGGAAACGGTCTCCTAAAAAGCCTGCCAAGAGCGCAGCCACCGGTCGCATCCAAAAGGAAATGGTTCCCATGTGGGCGGCTTTTACGTCATTAAAATTGAGCGCATCGCTGGCGTAGAGCGAAAAATCATCGGTTACCTTGTACCCCACGTAAGCGCAAAGCACCACCAGAGCCTGCCACCAAACCTGCGGCCTATGCAGCACCTGTTTCCAAACAATGGCGGTACTGGCCTTCTGCGGTTGTTGACGCTTGGGAAAGAGCCACCAAACCAATAGCCCTAGAATTAAAATAAATGCGCTAAAACCATTTATGATTTGGCTTAAAGCCGAGGAAAGCATTTCGGCTTGGGCTTCTTCTGCAGGCACAGGCAAGAGAAACTCCATCAACAGCACTGATGCTGAAGCTACCACGGCCGCCAAAAGCCCGCGGCCGGCATCTACTGAACCAAAAGCCAAGCCTTGATCAGTACCGCCTAACTGGCGAATGGACTTAATGGAAGCAGCCCAAAAAAGTAAAATACTGCTTACCCCCCAAAAGGCGTACAAAATAGTTAGGGCCCCTAAACCCGGAAGCGTGGCCATGAAGAATCCGCTAAGCCCGGTTACCACTAAAGACAGCGCCATAAGCTTGCGGGGCGGGAATTTATCGGCCAAGGGGCCCCCTAGAAAGTAACTCAGCATGGCGCTTAGGCCATAGGCTGAAAAAGCACTACCCAATTGAAAATTGGTAAGCTCAAAGGCATGTAAAAAGGTGGGCCTAAACACGCGGGCCACCACAAAGGGCAGCATAAAAACTGCCTCACTGGCCAGCATGAGAAGTAAGAGGGCTACGTATTTTTGAGCGCTTCTGGGCATCTAGGCAAGCGAAACTAAGGCTTCTGCCACAAAAGAACCTACTTTAGGGCTGCCATAAAAAAAGCCCTCCGCAACGGGGAGGGCTTTCTAAAAAGTATAGGAAGTTTATTCTTACTTCACCATGATTTTGTGAGTAACGGCTGCGTTGTTACCGCCCGCCACTTTTACAATGTAAATGCCATTGTCTAGTTGGCTAAGGTCTACGTCTTGCACTAAAGAAGATCCGTTAGGCGCTAATTCGCTGCTGAAAACCTCGGCACCCATGGTATTGTACACCTTCATCTCAGCACGGTTGTCAAAAGAATAGTTCGCCATTCTTACAAAGAAAGTACCGTTGTTGTAGTAAGAGTTGTCCATGCTGTTTACCAAGCTAATTTCACTGATACTTACTCCGCCTCCTGCATTGTAGGAAATTGGGTTGCAACCAATATTATTAACGGTATCCGTTTCAGTAACGCCAGTCCAACCAGCGCCTACCACAATTACCTCGGCACAAAAGGTAAGATTACCAGAAGAGCCTCCAGAGATATTTAACTGACGAGATTCAGTGATAGAATCACCAGGATTAATGGTGGTAAAAATACCCCATCCAACTATACCTCCCTGGCCATTGCCCAGATAGCTTCCGTTAATAACGGGTAGATAAAACAAAGTGTCTTGCATGTCAACAGGCTCAGTACCCTCATTTTTGATAACTACATCAAAGTTAAACTGGGTACCGGCAGTAATTGTAGCGTTGGCGGCTGGACTTGCTAAACGCGCGGAAACATCGGCCTGCGCAAAAGCACCAAAGGTTACAACACTAAAAAATGAAAGTAAAATTTTTTTCATACGAATGTAAAGTTAGAGTTAATAAAAGCTCAAAGATAAAGTATTGATTGAGTGTGGCAAGTAAAAGCATCTCTAGATTAAGGCCAGTGTTAGGAACCAGCGTATATTTACCGAGGTTCTTGCGCAAAATTTCGATGAATTTCAATCAACACCTTATTTTTGAGTACGATGCATTTAGAGTTGCGCAATTTGCTCAAGCAGGAAATGCTTGCGGGAGCCTCGAGATAAATGATAAACAAGCTCATTTTTTTAAAGGTCTTGATTATTTTAATTATCTCTTATCAGCAACAAGCTTCACCCAACCTGACTTTATAAATGTCCAGAAATTCTATTTGGCCAAAGGAATCAAACGCTTTAAATGGATCACCCTTGAGCCAAACTGCTCCCACCAGCCATTCCTGACCGAACGTTTTGACTTACTGGAAATGAATGTTTCAAAAAGCACTGAATTTCACTCAGACTTAGATTTTTCACTATTAGAGCCAACCCATGCCCCTTGCTACGCTCGCCTCTACTTAAAGGGCTTTAAATCTATTTCCGACCCAGCTAACCCTCAGGTATTAACCAATTTTAAGAAGTTGCTAGGGCATAGCAATCACAAAGTTTGGCGTGTTCAACTAAAGGGTTGTTCAGTTGGGCTGTGCGCTATGTTTTCCAAAAAGCAGGAGGCCTTTTTATCGGCTGGTGTGGTGTTAAAACCTTTTCAAAAAAGGGGGTTTCATAAAGAAATGATTGCATTTAGGTTGCAACAAGCGACAAAGCTCGGTTTTTCCAAATTATGCAGTTGGGCTTATGCCGATGGCATTAGTAGCCTAAATTTGCAACAACAAGGTTTTAAAGTCTGCACTACTTTTTATGCACACCATTTTTCAAGCAAGGCTTAAAGAAGTTTTTAGAGAACATGCTGCTAAAGCGGCTATTGTTGCTAAGCAAAAGAGCTTAAGCTACCGTGATTTAGAGAAATTTTGTGTGAACCAACCTGAGTTTAAACACTGCAAAGGCTCCCACGCATTGGTGCAAATTAGGGCTGCAGAGCCCTTGGTTCATCTGCAATATGTGGTGGCAGCTCTGTACTGGGGCCTCCCCTACTTTAGTGTTACCGGTAGCAACAAAGACCAGTTATTACCTGGAAAGACCCTGCTGGAGGAAAATGATTTTTGCCTGAGCACAGCAGCGTTTTTAGAAGCCGAATGCCTATGCTTGTTCCAAACTTCTGGAAGTACGGGAAAGCCAAGCCTGGTGCAGCACTCCAACTCCTTTATCTGGGAAGATACGCAACGTCAAATATGTGATAACCACATTTCTGAGGCAGATGTAATTGATCAAATTTTCAGCTTTTCTTTCAGCGCCAGCTTAGCCTGCTACCTGCCCGCTTTGCTCACCGGGGCCACCCTGGCTCTATTTGATAGCAAAAAAATGGGCATTCAAGAACTGCCTTCTTTCTGGCGGAAAAACCATGTGAACTTCAGCTCACTCCCCAGCAGTGCATTTAGAACCCTGGCCCGTATAAATGATGCAGAAGCCTTTAAAAGCCTGCGGTTTGTGTGCCTGGGGGCCGAGCCTATTCTACCTGAGGATTTACAGCTATTTGCCAAGAAATGTCCCGCAAAGTGCCGTCTTCAAATATCTTATGCTACCACAGAGTTACGAACTATCGCTCAAAAGACCTATCAAAAGTCAGAGCTTCATCAGTACCAGCCCGACCTTTTAGGCTATCCTGTTAAACCCGTAAAAATTTTAAGAGCCCCAGACCAGCAAGACTTTGGTGAAATACAGGTAGAACATGACGAGCATGGCTGGACATCCACGGGTGATTTGGGCGTGCTTGCTCCTGATGGAGCCCTTTATTTTAAAGGCCGCGCCCAGCAACAGGTAAAGGTTAAAGGACGATGGTTAAATCTCAAAATTGTAGAACAGGTACTTCTCAATTTAGCAGGTGTCACGCAGGTGAAAGCTTTACAAAACCCTTATTCAAGTTATGGTCAGGTTTTAATCTTTTACTCGGGAAAAATCTATTTAATTGAAGAATTAGTGCCGCTCTACGCACAAATGGGCTTCAGCCCACGATTTATTCATCTTCAAAAGTTTCCAGAAACGCATAGCGGTAAAGTGAATCAGGAGAAACTGCTAAAATTAGTGGAAAATCCCTTTGGCCTAAAAACCAAAGAACAAGGGGTAAAAGAAATTATTAGAAGTTGTTTTTACCAACACTTTGGTCATACTAACATTGATGATGATGACAGTTACTTTTTTGATTTAGGAGGCGATTCCCTGGGCGTGCTTCTATTAGGAGAAGCTATTTGCAGCAAATTAAGTTTACCCTTTCGGGAAGACCTGTTACATAGCTTTCACACCATAAATTTACTGCTTGAAGCCTATGAAAATGAATGGTTAAGAGATTTTTTGTTTTCAATTAAATCAGTCGGTGAAATCAAGAAGGACAGACCTAATTTAATTTTGGTAGCTCATTTTGGAGCACAAAGGTTCTTCAAAAATCTTTTGGAAGGTAAGCACCAAGAATTTAACACTTATTGGCTTCATTATGACCTGTTTAAAATTACGCAGTCCAATGAGTTGTTGCTAGATTCAATATTCAAAATGAAAGATTGTATTCAGCAACTACCCAGCACTGTTCTAGTGGGGTATAGCCTTAACGGACTTTTGGTTCATTATTTAGCGCAACAAACTAAAAATTGCCAAAAGGTAATTCATATTGATACCTTCCATTATGATGGAGTGAGTAACCCTGGTCCTTATCATTTTCATTCTACAGGCCTGGTAAGAAAAATCAGAAACGCCTTTTCTAGAAAGGCCAGCAATAACAATATTGTACCTACTGAATTAGCCTCTGGACCATTTGGTCAGGCAGTAGCCGCCTTTAGGAGAGCCATACACATAAAAACCACCAACCTCAAGTCTCTGTATTTTTCCTCTAACGCCAACTTAGAATTGACTAACACCTCTTTAAAATACTGGCAAAGCAAATACAAGACTTGTAAGCATGTACCACTACGGGGTAATCATCGTGAAATAATGACTAATAAAGAGTCTAACGCTCAAATAGTGAAGGCCATTAGAGAGTTTATAGCCAACGATTAAGTGGTGTCTTTTTTACGTACCCTAATGTTTATGATTTCTACCATTAGTGAAAAAGCCACCGCAAAATAAATGTAGCCCTTGCTAATATGCTGATGCAGCCCATCGGCAATAAGTACAAAACCAATTAGAATTAGAAAGGATAAGGCCAATACTTGCAAGGTGGGGTGCTTCTCAATGAAGGCGGCTATTTTACCGGCAAAAACCAACATCACTACTAAAGAAACAATAACAGCCATAATCATTATGACCAATTCTTCGGTCATGCCGATGGCGGTGAGAATGCTATCAAATGAAAAAACAATGTCTAGCAGGCCAATTTGAATGATGATGGACACAAAAGAGCGGGCGCCTTTCTTCTTTAGAGCTTGTTTTTGTTCTTTAGGGTCTTGCACTTCCGTTTTGTGGTGAATTTCACTGGTAGACTTGCCAATGAGGAACAAGCCCCCAGCCAAAAGCACCAGATCTCTTCCGGTAAAGGCCATCTCAAAAAGGGTGAACAAGGGCTCGGTTAAACCAATAATCCAAGTAATCCCCAAAAGCATGATCACCCTAAAAATAAGGGCGAGGGCAATTCCGGCAAAACGAGCCCTGCCTCTAATAACTTCGGGCAGTTTATTGGTTAGAATTGAGATGAAAATGATATTGTCAATACCCAAAACAATCTCCAGCAAACTCAGGGTCAAAAAGGCTATCCACGCCTCACTGGTTAGAAAAATGCTAAAATCCATTCTTACTCTTTTTGCATTTGCACTTCTACTCTATTTTCCTGTTCAATACGGTGCATAAGCCTATCCAAATAACCTTTGGCTTGTTTGTTTCCGTATTGCACATAAGCCTTCTGCGCCCAGGCACGGGCATTTTCAAACTGCCCCAACACCTCATAGCCCACGGCAATGTTTAAGGCCATGCGGCCTTGGTCTTTGGGTTCTACGGCATTTTCAATGCCTTTTTTCCAAGTGCTAATGGCGTTGGTCCAATCGTCCACCTCGGCCATGCGTGCGCCTTGTTCCAGGGCTACACTTTTCTTAGACTTGGTATAAAATGTGCGTTTTAAAGCAATAGGCAGCGGGGCTAGTTTAAAGGCATAGTCGGTACCCGCTTGTGCGCACAAAACCTGGGTTGCCCGGCTTTTGCTGATAAGCTGAGCCGCTGCTTCAGCCTTACTGCGGGCCGCGGATTGCCAAGTACGGGTTTCGTTTATGAGCTGTTGATCTATTATTTGACGGTTACCCGGATAATACAGCCTAAAGCCCATTTTAATATTGGCCACGCCTTCTGCGTAAAACTCATCGCGTTCTACTTCTACGGTTTGATTATTCCGTTCTATTTCTTCGGTTACTTTGCGTTTACCTCGTGTGATTATAAAATCTGAGTCCATAATCTCAATACTAATCAAGGCATCGGCTTGGTAGCGTTGCAACAAGCGCCTCTGTTCATCCCACGGAAGTGGATCTGGAAAGGCGGAACTCAAACTATTGCCCTTTAAGCGCTCGCGAGCAATTTTTATTTGGAAACGCGGTGATTCTTGCAGCTTGTTTTTTAAGGCATTTAAAGCCTCCTGTGCGGCTGCCCGGTCTTCATAGGGTAGCTCTCCGGTTAAAATCCCCTCCCCTATGGCCAACCAGTCATTGCGGTCTACATGCGTACGGTCAACCAGTAATAGGGTTTGAATAACAGGCGCCACTGTAATATCGGCCGGGCGCAAAGTTTGAATTTGCACTTCTTTGGCGCCTCCGCAGCTGCCTAAGATTAGGGCCAAAGCCCAAACTTTTACAAGTGTTTTCATGAAGTAGAGATGAGGCAGGCGAAGGTAGAAGCTTTTAGCAAAATACAATAGGCCCAAAAAAAGCCGCCCCAAAATGTTTTGGAGCGGCTTGATCTAATTTATCCAATAACCCTATAAAAAGCTATGATTTTCACCATAGTACAGCATTTGCTCGGTAAAGTCCGTGGGGTATTCAATTTCAATGTCAGTAAGGCTATCACCATCCACTATGGGCTTCATAATGGGTTGGATAAATCCTGCGTAAGGAGCGATGTTCAGTTTTTCAGTTCGCCTCAATACTTCGGCATGAATATCAGCATCAACCTGCACCCCATATTTTTCAACCAAAGCACGCCCTGCTTCATAATCACCTTGTGATTTAATGCGCTGAATTTCCTTGAGCTGCTGCCCAAAAATATCGCGCAAAGCGTCATAATCATTGATTACAAAATAGGTTTTTCCGTCTAGCGTTTTGCGCTCAATCACGTTGTCTTTTTGTCCCATTTCAAAGGCCCAGGCCGCTACCAGCTGACGATTGCGCATGTGGTCTTCCTGAATAATTTCACCGGGCTTTAACCTACGCAGTTGCAACATTAAACCATTGCGGATGTAGTTATCGTATTCTGCTTTGCCTACCGCCATGGTATCAATAAGGTTGAGCTCCATGAGTTTTTCATCCATAATAAAATAAAGCGCCACCAAATCGGCTCTGGCCTCTTCCAGCGTGCTGTAGTAGTTTTTAAGAATGGCCTTGGTATCACCTTTACCGGGCTCCGTTTTGCCACTGGCATGGCCTACCACTTCATGCAGGGCGGTATGCATTTTTGAACTGATTGCTCCGTATTTCTTAGCGCGTTCCACCTCTTCAGTGGTAAAGGCAAACTCTTCTAAAAACCCTTCGCCACGAGCATTTTCATAAGCGCCTTCAATATTGGTAAGACTTATGGATTTAGAACCGTGCTGCTCGCGTATCCAACCTGAGTTGGGCAGGTTTACCCCGATGGGTGTGGCAGGTGTAGTGGCACCGGCTTCCCCTACTACATTGATCATACGATACGAAACGCCTACTACCTCTTCTTTTTTGTGCTCGTCTAAAATAGGCGATTGGTCTTCAAAATATTGAATGTTATCAATAATTACCGCCATTTTTTCACTGGCGTCCAAGTCTTTCACTTGCACCACCGTTTCATAGGTGGCCTTGTACCCTAAAGGATCGTGGTATACTTCAATAAATGAATTGATATAGTCCACATCACTACCGGTATCCTGAACCCATGCAATATTGTAGGCATCCCAGGTTTCAAGATCTCCGGTTTTGTAGTATTCAATCAAAAGACCCAAAGCTTTAGCCTGCTGCTCGTTTTCGGCCACAGCTTGGGCTTTCTCTAACCACTTGATTATTTCGGCTATAGCCGAACCGTACATGCCGTTTAAGTGCCATTTTTTCTCTACCAGCTTTCCATTTTCCTTCACCAGTTTAGAGTTTAAACCGTAGCTCACCGGAGTAGCATCTGTGCTATCGGCCATAGCCTGGTAAAAATCCAATACCTCTTGCTCGGTGATGCCCGGCTCATAAAAATTAACCGCTGAAGCCAACACTAAGTCTTTGTCTGGATCTTTACTTACGCCTTTCATGTCCTGATCGTTAAAAATAGCCGCTTGGGCTTCGACCGAAAGATTGGTGTTGGTTTCTTTCAGCAGTTGCTCCAGATAGCTCTGTTCAAAGCCAGGTTCTAGCTTGGCGTGGCTGTAGTGGTGGTGAATGCCGTTGCTAAACCATACACGTTTGGCATAGGTGGTAAGGGCTTCCCAGTTGGTATCTTTTTCCCCCTGGTAGTTCTTTACGATATTCTCCAGGGCCTTGCGAATTTCCAGATTATGACGATACAGTTGATCGTAAATGATATCGCGACCCGCCAAACCAGCCATATTCAAGTAATAGGCCAGCTTCTTTTGCTGTAGACTCAGTTTTTCCCAGCCAGGAATCTGGTAGCGCAAAATGCGCAAATCCGCAAACTGCTCGGTTTGCCATTGAAAATCAAACTGTTTCTTAGTTTCGGTCTCGGCTTCAGCCGATGCTTGGTTATTGTTTTCCGTAGGGTTACAACTCATCATAAATACACTAATTGCTAAGGTTAGCCAGCTAACTTTTTTCATGGTAGGAAGTTTAAAACGGCCCCGAAGATAGCAGAATTGTGTTGGTTTCTTATTGTCTTTGTTAGGCTACCTACCGACCCGTTTTTGAACTTAAAATTTTGGTCATGTTCGGTTTGGTTTCAAGCCTAAGCCTTCAGCACCGTAAACCTAAAATCCAAGGGGTTTAAACTTTCTTTCAAGACATCTATAAATTTAGGACCATAGTCTGCATAATAAACACTGAGGTTATCATGCCGCTCTTGCAAGCCCCCTTGTGGGAATAGCGCCTTATGGATTCGCGCAACTTTTTCCATAACGGTGCTATGCTTGCGCTTCTCCGCTCTCACTAATTTCTTTTTCAATTTTTCCAAGCCATTCAGTTGCTTTTGACGCTGCGCGTTAACTGCGCCCAGCATGCTCTCATCGGTGAGGTGGGCTACTTCTTCCAGCTCATCAAAAATGCGCTGAAGCTTTTGATGGTAAGCGTTAAGCTCAGGATCTACCGGAGCGCTTCTTTGCGCCAACTCTTTTTGAAGTTGATCCATGTTTTGAAAAAAAGCGGTTAAGGGTAAGTCAAGATCAGCTGCGCGGTGCTGCCATTTTTCAGATACCCACAAAACCGAATTTCTAAGCACCAGCATAGGAAACGGCACCTGAAAATGATCAAACATAGCTTTAAGTTGAAACCAATAAGCCAGCTCTCCTCCGCCCCCTATGTAGGCCAAATTGGGTAAAATCACTTCTTGGTAGAGGGGCCGCAAAACCACGTTCGGACTAAAACGCTCGGGATGCTGCTCCAATTCTTGGAGAAGCTGGTCCTTACTAAAGCTTATTTCGGTGTTCAGCACAACCCAAAGGTCATTGCGCTTTTCAATACGTTCACGTACGCCTTTTTTAAGGTAAAACAGATTTATAGCTCTTGGATATACCTGAGCGAAGTAGTCTTTTTTTAAAGCTTCACTACTTAGCTCTACCTTTTTTTGGGCATTGTGCTGGAGTAAATCGTCTTTAAAAATAGACTTCATTTGCGCTTTCAGGTCCGGGTCATCGCCATCTAAAATGAGTAAACCGTATTTTTTAAAAAGCTGGTGTACAACGTAGCGCGTAGCCTGAGCGATATTCTCACGTTCGTGGTAAGCCTCCCTGAAAAGGGCTAAAATTTCAGCGGCATTTTTACCGGGTCCTAAATGCTCCTCCAACTCATCCAGTACTTTACCCATACCAAAAGTAGGCATGTGCCCTACTGCCCCCTTCAAATCATTATGCCAACTCAACTTTCCTCCATAAAAATGGATGTGATTAATCTCTTCAAAATCATGGTCTTCACTGGCCATCCAATACACCGGCACCACACGCTTTTGCGGATGGGCGTTGTGCAGGCGTTCAGCCAGGTTGAGGGTAGAAATGATTTTATAAATGAAGTACAGGGGGCCGGTTAAAATATTTAGCTGGTGACCGGTGGTAACGGTAAAGGTATTTGCATCGGCCAGAGCCTCGATATTTGAAAGTACTTTGCCTTCTACATCTATTTGAGCGTTTTGATATTGCCTCTTCAGGCTTTCTATCAGGATCTGTCGCTTTGAGGAACTAAACTGGGATTTATCGGCCATTTGAGCCGCAAAGTCTGATTCTTTAGGAAAACGGTGGTGAAAATTTTTAAGGGCTGGATTTTCTTCCAGGTAATGGGTGATGAGCTTTGAAAAAAAACCTGTTTGTGCGTAAGGAATACACTCCGACTCTGTCATGAAGGCAAAAGTAGAATTTTAATTAGTTAAGCTTTAATTTCTATGAATGAGGTATAAGTTTCAAAAGGTAATAAGGTTTAGAGTTAAGTTCTCAGAAATATTCTGGGCCAAGCAAGTTTTAGAAGTGTAAAAGCTGGAAATTTGCCCCATGGATGTACAAGCATTTTGGGAAAACCGATACCGCGAGAACAAAACCGGCTGGGATTTAGGTAATGCCTCCCCTCCTTTAATGGGTTTTATGCAACAGTGGCAAAATAAACAGGCCAAAATTTTAATACCGGGTGCCGGAAATGCCTACGAAGCACAGTGGCTGTATGAGCAGGGATTTACGCAAGTGCATGTGGTTGATATTGCAAGTGCTCCTTTACAAAACTTAAAAGAGCGCTGCCCCGGTTTCCCCGATGCGCACCTGCACCACCAAGATTTTTTTGAATTAGAGGATACTTTTGAGCTCATTTTGGAGCAAACCTTTTTTTGCGCCCTGGCACCAGAGCAGCGCGGAGCCTACGTTAAAAAGATGCATACTTTGCTTAAGCCTGGTGGTATGTTAGTAGGTGTTCTTTTCACTTTTCCGCTCAGTGCATCGGGGCCACCCTTTGGCGGAAGTTTGGAAGAGTACAAAAAGCGATTTAGTGCCAAATTTAAGATTGCCCATTTAGAACGCTGCTACAACAGTATTAAACCCCGCCTGGGCAACGAAGCTTTTATACAGCTTTTAAAACCCTAAAAGCAGTTGAACTCCTTGCATTTAGCGGGGCCAAAGATTTTATATTTGCTAAAAACTACAATTGATGAGTAGCTCCTCCACCCAAGTTTTAGATCATCAGCAAGTGCTTCACAAGATTAGCAGAATAGCCTGGCAGATTTATGAAGAGCACCAGGAGGCAGAAACCGTGCTACTAGCAGGCATTGCTAAAAGAGGGGCGGTACTGGCTGAGCTTCTTGCTAAAGAACTAAAAGCTATTAGCGACTTGGAAGTTGAATTGGCTACCATCCACTTAAATAAGGATGCGCCCTTGAGTGAGCCGCTTCAGATTAGCGGTGTGCGGGGACCTTTTGATGGCAAAAACGTGGTGGTGATTGATGATGTCCTCAATTCAGGCGCCACTCTTATTTATGGCGTACGTTTCTTTTTAGACTTTCCGGTGCAATCTATTCATACCGTTGTATTGGTAGACCGAAACCACAAACGTTTTCCGGTGAAAGCTGATTTTAAAGGACTCTCTCTATCTACCGCTCTGCAGGAACATGTGCAAGTGAATATTGAAACTGCACCTTTCGCAGTAACTGTTTCTTAAGAGGCAGAAACAACCGTTTTTCCTCTACGCTTGCGTTGCGCTTTCAATTCTGCCTGGTAGTACTTGGGATTTATGATGAGCATGCCAAAACTTTCGCCATCATGCTTACCCAAATGCTTGTGGTGCATTTTGTGCGCTCTCTGAATGGCTTTGAGATAGGTGAACTTACTAGTTCTAAACCATTTAAGCCTGCGGTGAATAAATACTTCGTGCACCAAAAAGTAAGCAAAACCGTAAACGGCAATACCTGCCCCAATACTTACAGAAATCCAGCTTCCGGCCATCATTCCCAACATGATGCACAACCAACTGGGTACCGCAAAAATTAGAAAGAAGGCATCATTTTTCTCAAAAAAACCAGGATCCTTGACGTGATGATCTCGGTGTAAACTCCACAAAAAGCCGTGCATCACATATTTGTGCGTAGCCCAGGCTACAAACTCCATAAACCAAAATGTAGTAAATACAATTAAGGCAATCCAATACCACGTCATAAAGCCAAACTAAAAATCATGAAAAATAAAATTACCACCCAAAAGTAATTACGGGCTACTGCATTTTTATGCGAACTTAACCAATAGTAAGCCAGCCCGTGCACAATTAGGGAAACTACAAACCAGCCCGCGTAGTTCATAAGCGGAACAATCTCTTGCGCCCAGTGCCAGTAATCCAGAGGTGGGGCTACTTGTTCAATTACAGTGTCAAGGCCAACCATGAGCATTGAAGCCACAATAACAATGACATATTTATTGCTTGAAAAATGCTTCACTAAAAAGTGGGTAGCCAGCGTTAAAATAATCCAGTTAAAGCCAATTACCAGGGGTACTCCTATTAAGTGTGGGCGTAGATTATCGCCATACCAATACTCCCCAAAAGGAAAGCCTGTTTGGGTACCCAGTAGCTCAACCCCATATCCTATCACGTAGGTGCTTATTAAGAAATAGCTTAAATGTTTGAGGTTACCCTGATGCGCCCCCACCAAAACCACCGCTGTGAACAGCAATGTTACCGGTGTAAATTGGGTAAAGAAGTCTGCATCCCAAAGCAAAATAGTGAACAGCCCAAACACATGCAGGCTTGCCACCAGCGGCAGGCCATATTGCCTGCAAAAAAGTTGAAACTTCGCCATTCAATCCGGTATTAAAGAAGCAGTAATTTTTGCACTCAGCAGGCACAAAGGTATGCCTCCTCCGGGGTGTACACTGCCTCCACAGAAATAAAGATTTTTAATTTTTTGACTAAAGTTAGGATGCCGCAAAAATGCCGAAAGCGTATTATTGCTGCTAGCCCCATAAAGCGAGCCCTGATAACTAGCCGTGTTCTTTTCAATTTTTCGCGGGTCTAAAACGTCTTCATACTCTATAAGTGGCTCTACTTCTATCCCTAAATTTTTACTCAATTTATGTAGCACCGCCTTTCGCACCGTGGGAATCAAAGCATCCCAATCCTGACCCGTATTGCCTGGAACATTTACCATTACAAACCAGTTTTCGCAACTGGGTGGCGCATCTGCTGCTTCGGCTTTTGAGGAGATGTTTACGTAAACGGTGGGGTCTTCAAACACGGTTTTCTGCTCAAAAATAGCTTCAAACTCCGCTTGGTAGTTTTCACTAAAGAAAATATTGTGAAGGTCTAATTGCTTAAAAGAGTGCTGAATACCCCAGTAAAAAATAAGGGCGCTAGAGCTTCTTTCTTGCCCCAGGGTTTTTTCAGGTGCAGGCTGGTCTTTTAAAAGCTTGCGGTAACTAGGCACTACATCCATATTACTCACCACCGTATCGGCTGAATAAAAGTTATGGGCCACTTCTACTCCAGTTGCTCTCCCCTTTTCTACCTTGATGCGCTGTACAGGGCTGTTAAACTCAAAATGCACACCTAAGTCACAGGCTAATTGGTACAAGGCGGTTACAATAGAACGCATTCCTCCTTTGGGGTAAAAAGTGCCAATGTTATGCTCCAGGTGAGGAATACTACTCATCACCCCAGGGGTAAGATAAGGGCTACTTCCGTTGTAGGTAGCAAACCTATCAAAGAGCTGAATTAGTTTAGGGTGTTGTAGTTTTTTGGAATTTACGCCATGCAGAGTGTTGGTCAAATGCAGCTTGTACATTTGTAAAACAGCTTTGAGGGTATCCCGGTTTCCGTAAGACTGCAGCCGATGTAACGACTTCTCCAAAAAAACGGGCCGGGTGGTATTGTAAATACGAGCCGACATTCTCAAATAATCCAGAACCACATCGGGTTTAACCCCCAGGGATTGGTACACGGCTTCTGCAAAACGCTCTGCTTTACCCCAGGCGGTGAGTTGCGTGCCGTCATCCCAAAAATATTCACAAGCCACCTCTCGTTGGCTGTACTCGAAATAATCAGAAGGCCTTTTTCCGCAGTTTAAAATGGTCTCTTCCACTAAATGCGGCAGTGTAAAAAGGGATGGGCCTAAATCGAACCGATACCGCTCATTACCGGTGAGCCCCAATTTACCGCCATAGGTATTGTGGGCCTCAAAAACAGTGACACTATAATCTTTGGCGGCTAAACGAGCAGCCGTAGCTAATCCGGCTACACCACTACCTACAACAATTGCTTTTTTCTGCATGTTACGTACTGAAACTAGCAAGAATAAAATATGTTTTACACCCGTGAAAAATTGGCTTAAAAAATTTAAAACCATGAACCCACCGGTAAAATGGTTACTGGTTTTTGTAGGCGTTGTTCTCTTCTTGTCCTTCCTGTTTGCCCCCGGAAAAACTCCAGTAAACTGGAGTGAAATTGACTTTAGCACCACCTCTGACGCGCGCTTGTATTTCCACAATGTGCGCAGTTTTTACTACCACCTTGATGCTACCAGTAAAAAGCCCATGCGCATTTANAGTTTGCGNAGGCGTACTCCAGAAGACGATTCACTGAGCCTACAATTCAACATAGTNCAGCATCCCAATAACGACNANGCTTANATTTACGCGAGCCTGGGAAANGCTTTTAAACATATAGACAGTGCATCAGTTGTTTTTANTAAAGGCTTGGCAAANGAGCCNTTTTACNGGCTCAAGGCCGAAAANCATTACCGCATTGCAGCTAAGGTCTACCAGTCTTTAGAACAAGAGAATCCAGTTTACCTGGTGCATCGGCAAGATACCTTAGCCAATTTGTACGATTTAAAGCAAAGTCAAATTAATGCGGAAATAACTTTAGAGGATTATTTTAAATTAACTCACAAACATTAACCATGAGTACTTTTGACAAATACTGGCGTAAAATTCCCAACCGTTATGGGCTCATATTAATGGCTTTACTAATTGGCTATTTCTTGCTTATGCGCGTAACGAGTTTAGGCATGTGTATTGGTTGAGAGCCTTTAATGCCATTATTCTTTTCTTAACCCTTAAAACAGCTATTTCTGAATACAAAAAAATAAGTGGTGAGGGCTATGAAGAATTTTTCAATTATTTTAAAATTAGCATGCGCACCGCTTTAATCGGCATTGCCGGCTTTGCAGTTTTTGTAGCTATTTATCTAGACCAAATTGATCCTGTATTTATGGAGGAAGTGCGCACGGTAGAAAATCTTAGCCCATACCTTACCCCGGTAACCGCTGCAGGTATAGTTTTTATTGAGGGCTTTGGTTCCTCCTTTCTTTGCAGCTATCTAGCTATTCAATTATTAAAACGTTCAACAATTGAAAAACCCGTTGAACCTTAGACAAATTCAAAATCTGACACAGTTCTAAGAAGAAATGGCTCTGTTTCGCAACAGAGCCATTTTTTATGTGGGTCACCTACTTTGCTATTTGTTTTTTCTACGCATTTGACGGTTCTGCTGTTCTTGCATATCCTTCATTCTGCGCATCAGGCGATTTTCTTTTTTAGGTTTCTTTTTCTTCTCTTGAATTTTAGCGTGAATCTTTTCATCATCAATAAAAGAGCGAATAGCAAACTGCTGGCCAAAGGTTATCATGTTGGCCACAAAGTAATAGTAGCTTAAACCAGCTGCATAACTATTAAACACCCCCAGAAAAATAATAGGCATAAAATAAATGATGTACTTCATTTGAGGCAACTGCTGATTTTGCGCACTACCGGTAAGCTGTTGATTCATGTAGGTGTAAATGAGCGTACTTACGGTCATCAACAAAGTAAATAAGCTCACGTGATCTCCGTAAAAGGGAATCTCAAAGGGTAGGTTCAAAATAGAGTCATAGGTAGAAAGGTCATCAGCCCAGAGGAATGACTGCTGCCTAAGCTCAATAGAAGCCGGGAAAAAGCGAAATAAAGCAATGAGAATAGGCATTTGCAACAACATGGGCAGGCATCCCCCCAGAGGATTTACCCCGGCTTTTTGGTAAAGCTCCATGGTGGCCTGCTGTTTTTTCATGGGGTCCTTATCCTTGAACTTTTCGTTCAGCTCATCCATTTCGGGTTTTAACACCCGCATTTTGGCCATGGAACGGTAACTGGTGTAAGTAAGCGGGAATAAAATGAGTTTAAAAATTAGGGCGATTATCAAAATGATTATCCCATAGTTGATTCCGTACTGCTCTAGCCAGTTAAAAATGTTAATGACAATGCCTCGGTTAATCCAGCCAAAAATACCCCAACCCAACGGAATAAGCTGTTCAAACTCTTGCTCGTAGGCCGCTAAAACATCGTATTTATTGGGGCCCAAATACAAACCAAAATCGGCATCAAGGTTGCCGCTGCTGGTGGTGTTTAAAGAAGCCGCAGCCGCCATGTATTTGGTGTGCTCTTCTTCATCGGTTACTTGGTGCAGCAGTTTGGTATTTTCTAAAGTACCGTTCTGCAAGTGAAGTATAGAGCTAAAAAACTGTTGCTTGTAAGCTATCCAGCTCAAATCCTCTTCCACCTGTTCCTCCTCGG
>PR_CR_10_Liq_1_inCRDRAFT_1000372_pt1 | contig 28233 bp, 17 predicted proteins | sample PRCRCaboRojoPR_3_FD_10241 | JGI IMG/M metagenome (IMG submission 10241)
CAATGAATACAGGGGGGTCTAGTGCCACTCTTACAAACCTGCTTTCTTCGCCTACGTTAATTAGGCTTTCTTTACTGGGGTGGTCGTAAACCTTAGCACTTTTAGTGCTGGGGCCTTCTCTGACTTGGATCTTTTTAATGGTCACTTTCCGGCTTTCGTCATAAGCGTTTCCAAGACCTAAAGCAGACAAGTAAATTGGACTGCTTGACTTAAAAGTAATAGCTTCTACTTGCTTTCCGTCGTTGTTGACGTGCCAAGAGGACCCAAAGTTGCTGTATCTACTTATTTTGAATTCTTGGCCTTTGCCAGGCGAAGGAAGTGACTTTTTCTTTTCCACTATTTTAGGAAATATTAAGTTCATGAGTTCTTTGTACTTGTCTAGCGAGTACTTGCTTTCAAGTGGAATGTAGTAAAAGTCAAAAATAGGTCCAGCTGTTTCGTTGTCCCCATTTCTTTTTTCGCTGCCTGACATTTTGGACTTCATCGACTTAAAAACTATTCCGTCTGGCTGGTTGATAGTGGCTCCTCTAAACTTTTTGCCTTTGTAAGCTTTGCCTTCTCCCCTAATTACAAGTCGCACTGTGTAAACAGTGTTTGCACAGATCTTAACAGGCCTTTCCATTTTGACTTTGACTACTGGGTTGGTGTCTGTGTGGTTGTACAAACAAGTATTGATGCTTGAGTTGTAGATAACTGGTCCTGTGGTGCACCCTCCCAGTACCACTTGCATATTTTCTAGCGTAATGAAGTTTCCCATCTTAACGCAGTTCCCCAAACCTACTCCTGTCAACAAAACTTCTTCACTGAAAGTAAAACTGAAGCTGTCTACTTGGTTTTCACTGTTGAGGTGCCATTGCTTGTCGTGACCCTCGAACCTACTTAACTTAGTTTCTCCTCCTGCCATTTCAGAAAGGTTCTCAGGTACTTCTCCCAAGAGGAAAGCACTGCTAGCGTCGTTGGAGGCTGTGTACAAGTCGATAATCGGCCCTGTTTCCATGTTGTCATAAAACATTGCGTCAGCTTCCACGCCGCAAGTATGGACTTTAAAGTCTATTCCGTTGTAGTTGTTAACAGGCCCCGTGAACTCTTGCCCAGTGTACAAACAAACCGGGCCTTCAAGTTCTATCATCAAGGTGTACTCTTGGCCTGCTTTTAGCTTCATAGCTTTGCTTAGGGGTACTTGCTGACTAAAACTTTCTTCAGAGTAAGTCAGAAGCACTTCTGAAGAACTTTGGTAAATAGGAGCAGAGGAGTTGGACTTTCCCTGGAAAATAGTTACTGAAGACACCGAACAGGCCTTTTTGTTGTTGTTGGGCCTTGCCATTCCAATGGCGTTCAGGAGCACTGCTCTTGAAAATGAAAAAGTCAGTAACTGGAACTGTCTCTCTGTGTTTATGCGGAACTCACCTCCCACTACTTTGAACCTACTGAACCGCAAGTCACTTTCGTTGTTTTCTAAACTCATTTTAAAGTAAATGTCGAAAATAGGTCCATCGTCTGCGTTTTCTCCGTTTTTAACGTCTTCAGAGTCGTACACTGCTGACTTAAACTTAAAAGTAAGCCCGCTTTCTACAGTTTTGGTGCGACTGGTAGAGCCTCCTCTAAACACTCCTGCTTCGCCCTTAAGCACTACCCTGATGGTGTAGTCAGAGTCTTCGTTGAGTTCTAAGCACTTGCTCAGAGGAACCTTAACAACTTTGGGACTGTTCCCGTTGTAAAACAAGTCTATGTTTTTTTCTTCGCAAAGCAAAGGAGAACTTGTTGAGTTCCCTTCAAGCACCTTGAGGCTTTCTAACTTCACTGACTTGTTGGCGTGGTAAGCGTTTCCAATGCCTATTGCAGTGCAGTACACTTTTTGACTCACTGTAAAAGTAACTGCTTCCACTTGGTTTCTCCCTTCGAAAATACCCCATCTGTTGGTAGGCGACCCGAACCTGCTTACCTTTTTTTCAGAACTGTCGACAGAAGGCCCTGTGCCTTTTATAAGAAGCATTGGGGTTTCTGCTATTGAAATGGGGACCTCAAATGCTTTTGACTGGATTTCTAGTTTGTTTTGGCACTCAAGTGGAGTGTAAGCTAGTTTTTTGATCTCAGAAGAAATCCCAATTTCGTTGATGGACATAAGACTCCCTATCATCTGGAGTTGTTTTGGAACTGGCAATTTCTGGCCCATCTGCTCTATAGGGATTCCAAGAGTCTTCATTTCTTTCAGAAGGCAAAATAGTTCTTTGGTGTCGTAAAGCTTGTCTCTTTCCCTGTCAAAGCCAGAACCTATTTTCCGCTTGAAAGCCATGTACTGGTTCTCTAAGGCTTGCAAAGCACCCATGTAAGCTAGTTCCATTTCTTGCATGACTCTTAACTTGTGCCCTTCTAAGGACTCCCCCAGTCGTCTGCAGATGTTTGCTCTGGTGTTGAGGTCGTCTGCGTTCACGCTTTCGTAGAGGTCAGAAAACATCTTGAGCTGGTTGTTTATGGTATGCGTCTCCAAAGAAACTAAGTCGTTCACGTTCTTTTCTGCAAGGCACTCAGAACAAAACAGCTGGCGTGAGGACTGCGACATAAAAGCTATGTTTTCTCCTGGGTGTAGTTTGCATGCCCAAGGGTCTACTTGGGTGTCGTTCGAGTAAAGAGTCTTCAAAACTATTTCTGACAAGATGAAATTCTTAGGCAGGGCATCTATGCTTCTAGACTCTATAGAGTTGCAGTTGGGGCACTTGATTTGGGACTTGGCTGACTGCAGTGAACTCAAGCAGTCTCTGCAGAAAGTGTGGCCGCAATTTAAGACAAGTGGAGCGTGTCTGCTGTCATTGAAGCGTTCCATACAAATAGAACAGAATAAGCCCTCGTCAGACATATTTTAATTATCAACTTATTTGTGACCGTGGATTCTAGTGCATGTATCGCAGTAGCCTTTGCGTTCGGGGCTTTTAAACTTCTTTTTAAGCTTTTTTTTGGGTTTAGTGTCTTCTTTTCCGTAAATTTGGTTTTGAAGCATTGCGTTGAGTTCAAGTTGTTGTTCGTACTTTTCGTTTAAGTAAGTTAGTTTTGACTCGAGTTGGCTTGCAGTTTGTTGGAGGTTCTCTCTTATTTTTTCATTCGAGTTGAGTTTTTGGCTGAGGTGTTGGTTGCATTGGGTTTCGGACTGTAATTTTTGGTTGAGCTCTTGCACTTGTTCTTCGAAATTCCTTTGCAAAGTGGCTATCCTGGCTTTTGCGTATAGGAGTTCTTCTTGGTTTTCTTTGAGTGTTTTGTCTGAAGAAAGTAGGCTGTTCAATTTTTCTTCTGAGTCTTTAAGGTTCCTTTCTAGGTCTTTTTTTTTGTAGTAAAGCTCTTCGTAGTCTTCTTTGAGTTTGTTTAACTGAGTTTGGAGGAGTTGGGTTTCTTGGGGGTTTTGGAACTTAAGCTTTTCAAGTTCGTTTTGAAGCAGAGTGTTTTGTTTGTTGGCTTTTTGAAGTTGGTAGTAGTAAGACTCTTCCTGGCTTTTGGACCTTTCCAGGTCACTTCTTAACTCTTCAATTTGTTTCTTGAGAAGCAGGTTTTCCTCTTCAGCGCCCTGAAGTCTTAAGTCAGGAACAGGGACTTGCTTTCTAGTTACTTGTGGGTAAATATCTTCCCTTTCAAAAAAGTTAACTTGCTTAAAAAGTTGGTCAAAACTCCTCACGGGCTCGAACATTTGCTGCTTGCGGAAAGTCGGTTCGCTAGGTAACTGGTGCTTAAAAGACTTGATCTTCTCAGTTTGGTTGAGTCTGGTGGACATGTTATAAGTTACTTTTATATTCAAGAATTTTATCAGCAACGAACTTCAAAGGGTGGAAGACTTCTGAAGAGGCTTGGTTTTCGTCTAGGCTACCTTCGCTGTCTACCCACTCTTCAGACTCACTGATGCTTTCGCCTGCTTCTTGTTTTTCTTTTTTCCTGTTTTCTCTTCTGAGTTTGTGGTACTCTTCTTCTTTGAGTTCTTTCCATTTCTCGATTTCGTTGGTCTGGTCAAGGTGCTTAATGAGACTAGTCAACGAATAGTCCAAAGCAGGAATCACCTCTGAAGACAAGTACTCCGTGGGGGTTAAGTTCTTACTTCCTAAGCCAAAGCTGTCCATTTTACAAATGCTGTTAAAACTATAATTAAATTATGCAAGACTCTAGAAACAACATTATGTTTAGAAAGCACAAAGCTTATAACGGACGCAACGACAGCCACTTAGACGCAGAGCACCAAGCAGAGCAAGCCCGTTTAGAACAGCTTAGAAAGCGTCGTGAAGAAATCAGCGAGCAGCGAAGAATGGCTCTTTTTGGGAGTTCAGAAGAAAAAGGGTCACTTAAGCAACGAATTGCAGAGGAAGCACAACTACAACAAATCATGAGAGAGCAAAGAATCAGCGAAGAAAGACAAAGAGAACAACTGGAAAACCAACGCATGGAAGAGCACCGTAGACGTATGGTAGACATGGAGAGACAACGCGAAGTCGAACGGAGAGAAAAAATGCGTCAAATGCAAGAAGAAAACCGCATGGCTGCACTTGCTAAGAGCTCAGATAGGATCCATAGAAAAGTCACTGAAGATAGGAAAGACCGCGAAACTATCTACAGCAACGTTTCAAGCTACAACCCAAATGTGTTTTAAAATGGCTTTCTTTTTAGTAAGTATATGGGTTGCTAGTGGACTTAAGGTTGGATTTTACGAAGCTGAACCCTATGTAGGAGAGAAAAGCATTGCCAAAGATGTTCTTGAAAGGGCACTAACTGATCTGGACGAAAATCCTCAGTACTTGTACTTCAGCAACTCAGAAGAAGCCATTCAGTGTGTGCAAGAAACAAACTGTGACTTAGCTTTTACTGACGTAGACACCAAGTTGGTTTTGAGTTATCCTGTGTTTTACGACAGGGGAATCATTGTGACAAAGGACTCAAGGAATGTAGGGAACCTTTTGTGGCAGCTTTTTGTAATAATGCTGGCTGTTTGGGTTCCTTTTGTTTTGCTGCTTGGCTTGGTCCAGTGCTTTTTAAACTTCAAGAAGAGGTCTTTGATACTCAGGTACTTTTCTGGAGTTTACAGTGTTTTTAACTTATCCCACACAGAAAAGCCTTTAGGAAAGATACTGGGACTCGTGAGTATACTTGCTTTATTTATTTTGGTTTGTGTCACTGTAGTGGACTTAGCTTCTGTTTTAGGAAGTGCTAATTCTTATGGAAGTTTAACGACTTTGGAAGCAGAGAGTTATGACTTGTGTTCAACTGCTTACTGGGGAAGTGTTTTCTCTAGTCAAAAAGTTGCAAATTTAGAGGAGTGTTTGGAAGGACTAAACAGCCAGGACTTTGAAGCTGTTGCAGCTGGCAGACTCGAACTGGGCTACTTAGACTCTGACAAATGGGACAACTTAGTGCTCCACGACACTTTTGCTAACGAAAAGTTATTTTACTTCGGGTTTAAAAGTAACTCTGACACAAAGTCCCAAGTAGACGATGCATTGCAAACTCTGTGGAAGTCAAGGGTTATAAACCAGGTTTCCCAAGAGTTCTACACAACAATCCCTTTTAAACACTACTCACAGCACAGCTTAATTTTAGAGAACCCAGTTGTTTTGTTGTCTGGAATCAGTTTGTTTGTGCTTATAGTGGTGTGTTTGGCAGTAACTTGGATTTGCAACTACTTGAAACCCCGAAAATCACCTATGCAAGGCCAACTTACAGAGCTTAGTCCAGGGGGATTTCTTTCTACAAGAGAACACAACCGAACTCTTTCCTTGGAAAAGTCCAAGTTTATGTTCCAACAAGGCAATGGACGCCCTCAAGACGAGTGGGTTAACAAAGCTGTGCCTATAGAAGACGAAAATGCCCATAAAATCAGAAACATACACGACTACGAGAACGAACTGTCAGCAGTGCCTAACCAGGACTCTCCAGACAGTTATTCAATGCCTTTTGCTTCATTATTTGTTTCAAGTTAACATAATTACTTTTTAGGTTTTCTTTTCCAAAAAGACTTTTTTTGAGGAGAGCCTTCTTTAGAGAGTTGGTCAATGTGGGCTTTAAGTTCTTCATTCAAGGTAGCAGACCTTTCTTGTTCCAGGAAGTATTTGTTCTTGATTTCAGCTAGTTCGTTTTCAAGTTTAGCAATGTACTCTTTAGTTTCTGGTTCAGTTTGGTTTTCTGTGAGTTCTTGCATTTGCTGTCTGAGTAGTTGGTTTTCTTTGAGTGTTTCTTCAAGTTGGGGAGGCATTTCTTTTTCGGGGGTGTTTTTAAGAGTGTGTAGTTCGTCTTCTAGTTCTTTGATTTTCTGGTCTTTTCCAGAGTACTCGTTAAGTCTTTCTTGGTACTCTGAGATGTTTGTAGTCAGTTGTTGGACTTCAACTTCTAGTTCTTGGTTTTTCTCAGTTAAGTTTTGGAGTTCGCAAACTTGTTCTTTGAGGTCTTCGTTTTCTGCTTTGAGACCTAAAATGGTTTTTTCTTTAGCTTCTTGTTGTTTGGCGCTTTCTGATTCTTTTTGGGCCAAGTCTGCTTTTAGGTCTTGCAGTTCAGTTCTTAAGGACTTTTCAACTTCTTCAGAAAAAGTTAATTCGGATTTGCAAGTTTGAATGGATTTCTTAAGAGTTTCGATTTCATTTTCTTTTTCTAGAAGTTGTTCTGAGAAGTTTTCTGAAGACTGGTGACTTTGGAGTTGTAGACTGAGTTCTTCCTTTTCTTTTTGAAGTGTTTTTTGTGTTTGCTGGTTCGTTTTGAGTTCTGAATTGAGTTCTTCAAGTTTCTTGTTGAGTGTTTGGATTTGGTCTTCGTAGGTTTGCCTGAGGTTGATTACGTCTGTGTCTTTTTGTGTTCCAAGTTCAAACAAAGAGTTGTATTCTTCTTGCAGATCAGCTGTTTTGCTTTGGTAGTTTTCAATTTCAACCTCGTACTCTTGTATAAGGGCTTCTTTTTCGTTAAGAGCCAGAGTTAACTCTTGTAGTTTTTGGTTTTTAGAGTCTAGTTGGTTGGATAAAGAGTTGTAACCCTCTGCTAATAGTTCATACTGAGTTTCTTGTGATTGCAGTTCCTCTGATAACTTGTTAATTTTTTCTTGCAGTTCACTAGTTTGGCTTAGCTGTTCTTTGAGATTCGAGTTTTCTTCAGTTTTAAGTTTAAGTGACTCTTGGAGTTCTTGTGACTCTTGATTGAGTGTTTCTTTCAGGTGTCCTAGTTCCTGGACTTGCTGATGTAAGTTTGAAACAGTTTCTAGAAGTTCGGCCTCGTTTTTTTCGTCGGTGGCAGTTGAAGGAGTGGCTGCTTTGAGTTCTGCTATTTGGGTTTCGTAGCTTTCGATGGCTTTTTCTTTGGTGTTTAGTTCTGACTGAACTTGGGACAGTTTTTCTGTAAGGGAGTTTTCGGAGTCTTGAATTTCTTGGATCTCGTTGAGAAGTTGTTTGTTAACGTTTTCTAGTTGGACCTTCTCGTCTTGTGAGCTTTGAATTAGGATGTCTTTTTCTTGGAGTTGGGTTCCTAAAGTATACACTTGTTGGTTAAGTTCTTTAAAGTGGTTTTGGGAAATTTCTTCTTGGGCTTCCAATGCAAAGACTTTCTGACTGAGTTCTTCAATTATAGACTGATTTTTTTGAAGTTCAGCTTTCAGATCGGATATTTGATGACTTAGTTCTCGATTAATAGCTTGAATTTTTTCTTTTTGGATTTCTAGGTCTTTGATCAAGGATTCTTTTTCTTCAAGTTGACTCTGCAAAAAGGATAATAAATCCTCGGCGGGTTCTTTTTCAAGTGCCTCTTTTTGCTTTTCTAACTCTTCAATTTGGAATTCCCTTTCTTCAAGTTGGCTTTCTAAAATCGAAACTAGTTGGGTCAGTTCCTTGTTGTTAGACTCTAGCTCAGCTTTTTCGTTTTGGATTTCTTCAAAGGAGTTTTCTGAGCTTTCTTGAGAGGCTTTTTTAGTTAGTTCTTTAGTCTGATTTTCAGCTGTTTCTTTCTGGGTTTTTAAATCTTCAATGAATGAGTCTCTTTCTTGAAGATGGGCTTGCAATTCAGACATTTGTTGACTAAGTCTCTCGTTACTAGTTTCTAATTCTTCGATCTTTGAGTCTCTTTCTTGAAGTTGGGTTTTTAGGTCAGACACTTGTTGACTAAGTTCAGTGTCTTCCTTTTCAAGTTGAGCTTGCAATTCAGACACTTGCTGATTGAGTCTTTCGTTACTAGTTTCTAATTCTCTGATCTCTGAGTCTCTTTCTTGAAGATGGGCTTGCAATTCAGACACTTGTTGACTAAGTCTCTCGTTACTAGTTTCTAATTCTTCGATCTTTGAGTCTCTTTCTTGAAGTTGGGTTTTTAGGTCAGACACTTGCTGAGTTAGCTCATTGTTGGTAGAGTCTCTTTCTTGAAGTTGGGTTTTTAGGTCAGATAGTTGTTGGGTTAGTTCACTTTCCCTTTCTTGGAGTTGAGGTACTTGCTGATTGAGTCTCTCGTTACTAGTTTCTAATTCTTCGATCTTTGAGTCTCTTTCTTCAAGCTGGGTTTTTAGGTCAGACACTTGTTGACTAAGTTCAATGTCTTCCTTTTCAAGTTGAGCTTGCAATTCAGACACTTGCTGACTTAGCTCATTGTTGGTAGAGTCTCTTTCTTGAAGTTGGGTTTTTAGGTCAGACACTTGCTGACTAAGTTCCTTGTTGGTAGAGTCTTTTTCTTGAAGTTGGGTTTTTAGGTCAGATAGTTGTTGGGTTAGTTCATTTTCCCTTCTCTCGTTACTAGTTTCTAATTCTTCGATCTTTGAGTCTCTTTCTTGAAGATGGGTTTTTAGGTCAGAAACTTGTTGACTAAGTTCAGTGTCTTCCTTTTCAAGTTGAGCTTGCAATTCAGACACTTGCTGAGTTAGCTCATTGTTGGTAGAGTCTTTTTCTTGAAGTTGGGTTTCTAAACTAACCAGCTTCTGACTTAGTTCATTTTCCCTTTCTCGAAGTTTCTCTTTACTAGTTCCTAATTCTTCAATCCTCAAGTCCTTTTCTCTAACTTGGACTTCTAAGTCAGATACTTGTTGACTAAGTTCATTCTTACTACTTTCAGCTGCTCCTTTTAAGCTTTCTAAAGAGTAAACTTTTTCAGTGAGTTCCTTATTGATACTTTTTAACTCTTCAATTAGGGAATCTCTTTCTTGAAGCATTCTGCTCCAGGTCTCCTTTAAGCTTTCAGACTCCTTTAAGCACTCTCGGCATTCCTTGTCCTTTATTTCTAACTCACTTGCTTTGGTTTGAAGTTTTTCTTCTAAAGATTTCACTTGCTCTGGAACTTGGCTATTTAAATTTTCAAGTTCTTTAAGAGCAGACTCGTAGTTCTGTCTGGCTTCTAAAAGTTCTTGACTGGTGTTTTCTAAGTTATCCAAAAGTTCTTTGTTTTTAGTTTCTAGTTCTTCACAAGTTGTTTGGTAGCTTTCGATTTGCTCTAATGCTTCTGAAACTTGGAATTCTAGGTTTTGAATAGTTAAATGGTTTTTGCTCTTCAACTCTTCAAAGATTTGTTCGTTTTTAGCAGACAATTCAGAGATTTCGGCGTGCAAGCTTTGAATGACACTTTCTTTTTTAGAAATCTCGTTTTGCAGGTTGCTGCTTACCCTTTCGAGTTCGCTGAAGAGTTCTTCCTTTTCAGAGTTCAGCTCTGAAACCTGACATTCCAGTTCTTGACAGGCTTTTTTTTGAACTTCAAGGTTCTTTAGCAACTCTGTGTCAGGAGAGTTCAAGTCGTTTAGTTGGGTAGTTAAACTCTGGATTTTTACTTCATTCTCTTCTAGTTGCTTAGAGTGTTGGGAAACTTGTTCCGTTAAGTGCTGGTTAGTTTCTAGTAAGTTTTGGTATTCTTCGTTGGTAACTTCTATTTCTTGTTCCATTTCTTGAACTGCTGCTTTTAGTTTAGTAACTTCGTCGTTTTTGGAATTGAGTTCGTTTGAGACTTCTGCAACTTCTTCTTTCAAAAGAGAGTTTTCTTGTTCCAAGTCTTTTAGTTCGTTCTCTCGAACACACAGGTCACTGTATTGGCTTTCTATTGTTTCTTTTTGTTTTGAAACTGCTTCTAGTTGTTCTTGTGTTTCTGAAAGGGTTGCTTGTAAGTATCTGATTTCTTCAGAGTTGTTTCTAAGCATCTCTTGGTGCCTAGAACACTCTGAAGATTTAGCTTCTAGCTCACTAACGTACTCATTGGACTTATGCAACTCGGCTTGGGCACTGGTAAGTTTCTCACAAACTCTTTGGTAGTCTTCAACTAGCTGAGTTTCTTTTTCTTTCCTTTTGGTGAGTTGGCTTTTGAGTTGTTCATACCCTGCTTCTAAGTGGGTGTATTCTTTTTCAAAGTTCTGTTTGATTCTGAGTAGTTCTTCGCGTTCGCTTTCGAGTTGTCTGATGTTTTCTAAGTACTCTTCGTTTTCAGCAACTTTTTTGCTGAGTTGGCTTTGCAGGTTGACTTGGAGTTTCTGGATGTACTCTAAGTCTTCAGTTTCTTCGAGTTGCTGACTAAGACTGTATATTTTGTTTTCGTAAAACTCCTTTTCAGTAACCCTTCTGTTTTCTTCAATTTCAAGTTCAGTGAGCAGTTCTGACTTTTGTTTTTCTAAAGAACTAATGTACTTGTTTAGTTGGTTTATTTTTTGTTGGAGTTTCCTGGCAGCTTCAACTTTGCGTTCACACACTGAAATCATTGACTCGTAGTCGCTTACTCTGGAGTCGAGAGTTTTGAACTTATGAGTTATTTTAGACTGGAATCCTTCGACTAAGTCCTGGACTTCTTGTTTTGAAACCTGTTGGAAGTTTTTGTTTTCAAGGTGCATTTGGAGTTCTTCTGTGGTGGTTTTAAGTTCTTTGTCGAGTTCGAAACAACGAGTTTCAAAGTCTTTCAGCATTTGTTCTTGGTTCCTGATGAAGGCTTCTAGTTCTGAGTTCCTTCTAGTGATGACTTCTATTTCTTGTTCTAAGTTACTGCTGATTTCTTGGTGCTCTTGAAGTTGGTTGTTGAGTTTTTGGTTGTTTTCGTTTTGTAGTTTGAGTTCGTTGTACAGAACGCGCATGTCTTTTTCGACTTCAGACAGTTTTAGTTCTAACTTTTCATTTTCGTGCTTTAAGTTGTCATTAGAGCACCTGTAACTGAGTTCTTGGCATTCCTTTTCTTTTTGTTTGAGAGCCCTGTAAAAAGTAAGTGCTCTTTCTTTTTCTTTCCTAAGTTGCTCATTTAAGTCTCCTACGTTCTCAAAAGACATCCTCAAACTCCGACTAGGTGAACTGCTCGATTCCCCTAGTTTTTTGCGTAGAAGTGAAATGTAATCTTGCATCTTGCGCACTTCTGCTTCGTAAAAGTCTTGGCTGCGCTTAAGTTGGTTTTCTAGTTCCCGGATGCGTTGCTGACTGGCTTCTTTGTACTCGTAGAGACTATTGCGCTCTTTCATCAAAGTCCGGACTTCCCCTGAAGAACCAGAACGGAACTGGGTTTGCAAAGCCTGAACTACTTGGCTGTGTTCGTTTTCCAGCCTTTTAACTTCTTCGCTAAGTTCTTGGAGTTGCTTGTCTCTTTCTTTCAAGTTAAAAGATCCTGGGTTCCTTCGCGAGCTTTGTTGGAGTGGCATGTCAAAGGTTGAAAAAACTGGTTTCCGTGTATCTGCTGAACCTGGACGTTTTGAGTAATTTTGGAACATAAATATTATAGTTAAGTATCTAGATATGAAACAACTTTAGTTAGTTCCTAGGTAACTGCCTGCCACTACCAGTAGGTTTCTAAGTGTGAATGTTGCAAAGGTCACGGGAGTTTCCTTCGTATAGTAGCAAGACACAAGCTCTCCTTGGTCCGACACAAGGTAAACTTGGGAGTTTTCCATGCCTAAGGCTAATAAGTGGTTGCTAGAAGCTAAACTTGCTATGGGCCCCTCAAGGTTGAGCCTCCAAGCAGTTTCTTTAGACTCAAGGCTTAGAGCTTCTACAGTTCCTGACTCCTCTCCGAGTATAAGTAGTTCCTTATTTATAGTTAAGTCAGTCACAAGACTGCTTCTCAAAAATAACCTGAAGCACTCCCCTGAGTTGACTCCCCACATTCTGACTGTTTTATCGTAAGAGGAACTAAACAAGTACAAAAGATTAGGGTGGAACTTTGCCAGAACTACATCTGAAACGTGCCCAACCATCACTCGCAAGGGAAAAGCTTTTTGTGTGCACCAAACACAAACTGTTTTGTCTCCAGAACCACTTGCGAAGTAGTACCCCTTTCTGCCAAAGTTCACACTCCAGACAGGGTAACTGTGGAAGCTGTAAACTACCAAACAAGAACTTGTAGCTACTAACCACAGTCTTATTTGCTTGTCTTCTGAACCTGAAAGCAAGAGTTTGTTGTCTGGAGAAATGCTTACACTAAACACTCCTCCTGAGTGGCCTATGAATTCTTTGTACTCTTTGTAGGACTCTTTGCGAGTGCACACGTTTTGGTACTTCTGCACAGGGTTCAAAAAGTCCCAAAGTCTCACAGTGGAGTCTTCAAAGCCTGCTGCAACTAAATCGGCTTCTTCGTTGGTAGCGATGCAAAGTACTGTGTTCGAAGAGTAAAGGAAAGTGTAAGCACTGATGTTAGGCAAGTTTTGCGAGGAAACAGGGTCTGCGTTGGTTAAGTCAGTGTCTTTGTCTTTAAGAATCGAAGGATTGATTTCTGGGTAAGGAACCAGCACTTTGTGGTCCAACTCAAGGGGGTCATTTCTGTTTTGAATTTCGATTTCGTGTCCCAAAAGAGTGATTTCAGGTGCTTCTTGTGAAAAACTGACATCAACGTGGTTGTTAAGTACATAAAGGATCAAGTCCAGGTTTTCCTCCTCAACAAAGTTTTTGACCAAAGAAAAGGAGTAATTGTCCATTTCAATTAGGAACTTTGACTCTAAAGTGCTTTTAACTAAAGGCTGATCGAACTGGGACAGGCTTTTAATGCTAGCCAAGGACTTAGCTGTGTTAGGCGAGGAAAGCACCTTGGAGTAGTCTTCTAGCATCTGCTGGGCAGTCTCTAGCATGTCTCTTTTGATTAACTGGAGGTAAAAGTGAGTAAGCAAGGGTTCTAGGAGCTTGCGCAAGTTACCTCTGCACATATCCAAGGAGCTTTCAACCCACTTGTAAAAAACACTGAAAGTGTTTACGTAAACTTCGTCAATGTTAGTATCAAATATTGACTTGAAAAGAGCACTCATAGTGGAGTCGCACTGTGGAAGAAAAGCTAACTCTGTAATGTCTTGCTTAACTATGTTTTTGATGTCGTTTTTCAGTGACTGTTCAGTGTAGCGGTAGCCTTTGCACTGCAAGTAAGTTAAAATCACTCTTTCTGTTTCCATTATAGCAATAAACAATGGAGTTTTATGCAGAAGTAGACATAAATTTTGAAGAAGAGTGCTTGCCTTCTAAGCACATGGTAAAAGTTACTTAGTCAGAAGCAGAGGTGAACTTGTGGTCTACACCTCAGTCTATGAACTTTGTGCAAAAGGCTTCATACTTGCTTGAGTCAGGACTGCTGAAACAAAAGACTTGGGTGATGAGGAGCCTAGACACTATACTCCAAGAAGGAGCAGACTACCTTTTTTCTTACATTCTTGTACCTTATATTTAGAGTCATGCAAAAACTTGGAGGGAAGAACTCCAACGCGAATTAGCTTTTGGGCTGCTTAATTGCATAGAAAAAGACTTAATTGCCAAAAAGTCCTTTCCAGACGTGGTTTCTTTGACGTTTGAAGCTTTGAAAAACGAAAAACTAAAAGCAGACTGGATTCCTGTGGTAAGGAAGTTGTCATTAGTTTGTCCTAAAAGCGTGTTTGTGCAAGACGGTATTCCTCAAATACTTCTACTTGCTGAGTCAACTCAAGAAAACAAAGTTTTAGCTTGCAAAGTTCTAGAACTTTGTCTTGGAGCATTAGGGTCTAAACTAGAAAGCCATGTTTTGCAAAGCTTAAAAGTTCTATCTGTAGACTCTTGTTGGGAAGTAAGACTAGCAGCTTGTAAAGTGTGGAAAGTTTACTTCAAGCACGGAGCAAACCCCCAAGTTTGTTTTTTCGAAGTGATGAAGCTTTTGAAAGACTCACAAAAAAATATACAAACTAAAGCTTTAGGGGTTTTTCTGGAAACTCTTTCTGAAATACCGAAAGAGTTACTTGAAAGCCACGCCCTTCCTTTGATTGAAAACTTAGTATTTAAAGAACTTAAAATTGAAGCAGCAAAGCACTTAGGAAAACTCTTGGAAGTCGTGGGGAAAAGGTTTTCCAACCAAACTTACTATGCACTTATTAAAGAAATTAAAGAAAGTAACTCTAAAATCTACTTAGCCCAGAACTTCCACAAGATTTTTAAATTTTTTGGACACACTAAGTTTACAAGGGACTTAATTGAGTGGCTTTGCAAAAACGAAACAAAAGTTAAGTTAGCAGCAGTGAATTCTTTACAAGCTCTGCCTTCCTCGTTCCAAAAAACCAGTGCATTCAGCAACATAGTTAGATGCTTTTTAGAAGAAGAAGAAACCCTTTTAATGATTCTTAAGGAACTCAAAGTTTGGGTTAAGATCACTCAGCCTTCCAACTTACTTAAAAAAGTTTCCAAACAACTAGATTCAAACAGTAACTGGAGAGTTAAGTTTGCTTTGCTGGATAAAGTTAAAGAAGTGTTTGGCCACTTTGCAGTTTGTGAGATCCTTGATCTTTTAGTGCCTCAGCTCTTCAGACTAGCAAACACTAGTATTTGGGTATTACGCCAGAAAGCAGCGAAGTTTTTAGCTTACATCGTGTACCGTACTTTTTACACCACAAAGAAAAAAGAACTTTGCAGCAACATCAATTTTAGGTTAGGGGCATCTTCATCTTGTTACAATAGAGTTCTTTACTTAGACTTTGTTTCGGAGATTTTAGAGTTGCATTCTTCAGAGTTCTTTTTAAGGCATTTTGCTGAAAGGACTTTGACTTTATGCAAAGACTCCACTCACTCTGTGAGATTCAAAGCTTCAACCATGCTTCTCCAAATAAGGGGAGCTTTGTTTGGGTTTTCTGAAATTAAGTTTAAAAAAGTTCTCAACTCTTTGTGTTCAGACCCTTACAAGTCTATTAGGGAAAAAGCTTTGGAGTTTAAAAGCTACATGTTCACTGAGGAATTCCAAGCTTACTTAAGAACTAAACAAACCCAAGAAGAAAAAAAACTCCAGTTCGAAGCTACCCAGCAAATCCAGGAACAAGCTTACAACGATGAAACCAAAAAGAAAACTGGGAACTCTACAGAAACCACTCAGTCAACAAAGAAACTCTTCACAAAGCGTAAAGTTTTAAGGACTAGATTCAATAAGTTTGCTCCCTCTCCAAGAGTACAGTTCAAAAGCAGGTCTGTTCCCCTCATTAAAACACCAGTGAACAAAAAATAATCTCTACATTAATGATTTAATATATTATAAAATCAAACTTTCTTCAGCCTTTTTAGACTTAGTTTTAGGCTGGCCTGGAGGAGGGTGGAACAGCCCACTTGGAATGTCCAAAAAAGCAGTGCCCAGACTTATAGGTTCCAATTGGAGTTGGCACTGTTTGAAAAACTTTAAAAGGGGGTGGATCAAGTCATCAATGTAGTCAAATTCATTGTGATCCATTTCAGGAGGTAGGTACAGGTTAGAAGGACCTCCACATAACTCATGGAGTTCCTGTGCATGTGAGTAAGGAATTAATTTGTCTTTCTGTCCGTGCAAAATGAAAGTAGGGCACTTTACAAAAGGCATGTGGTCTATGTTTTTGAACCTGTCAGCTACCAAGTACTGAGCCACACTTCCTGCTATGCTTTTCACTGCCCTTCTTATNGAAGTGTACGCGGACATAAGTATCAAAGCCCCCGCAGACTTGTTCCTAGCTAACCAAGTGGCAGGTCCTGAACCTATTGACCTTCCAAACACAAAGATGTCTGAACTGTTCACTTCTAAAAAGTTAGTCAGAAAGTCAAACACCGCCTGGGCATCCTTAGTAATTGAGTCAGCAGAAGGCTTTCCAGGGTAAACTCCATATCCAGGGTACTCCATTGCTAAAACGTGCACTCCCAAGTAACTCCGCAGCATGTCTAGAATTTCATAAGTAAGACAGATGTCTTCTGCGTTGCCGTGGAAATAAAGCAAAACCTTCGAAGACCCGTTTAAAGCTTGCAACAACATGCAAGGAATTGCAGCTGCCTCAGGGTGGTCATACCGAGGAACCCAGATCAGTTCCCCAGGGAAATCCTCGTCGTTATAAGTTGGTGCAGGAGCAGGGAAGAGGATCCTATTCAATTCCATTAATAAATGGGTAGTTTCGAAAAATACACAAACTTATTTGAAACAATAAAAAATGATGCTGTTGCCCACGCAGTAGAGCAAAGTGAAGCTTGCTGGAGGAAGTTTCCCAGTAAAAGAAAGTCTGAGTACAACAACTGTTGCAAGCAAGCTGCCCACGTGTACCATGTGTTTTGTGACGGCAAAAGGAGACTCAAGTCCAAACTCAAACTTGAAAAACTCAAGTGTGAAGACTTAAACAACCCTACAGAACTCAAAAACTGCAAGTTGGGGGTTTATGAAAGTGCCCTCAAAGACTTGTACAGTTTGCAGAGAAAAATTAACAGAGAAAAGAATAATTTACTAAGTTAGTCCTTTTTCCTCACTAGAACTTCATCGTTGTCTTTAAAGCCTAGTCTGCTCAACGGTACGTTGTCAAACCTTAAGGGTTCCAGTCCTAAACCTTGCATGACTTCGTGGTCTCCGTAAAACAATTTCTGGTCTTTTATTTCTATTCCAAATATTCCTTTCACTAGCATCTTTAGGTTTTTTACTTGCCAGTGAAGAGGAACCGTATGAGACTCTTGCTGTCCTTCTTCAGTTTTAAAGTGCACAAGTGCTTCTTTGGGCAAACTCAAGTCGACCTCTGCAAACTTGTGAACTACTCCGTGCTTCCCATAAAGCACTTCGAATACCCCAACATTCACATCTTTTTCTTCGGGCAAAACAAGCAGTTGTATGTCAGACTCCTCTACGCAAACGTAAGAACTCTGTTCGTTAGGGTCTGAAAAGTCCCTTACGAACTGCCTTTCTTCTTTTTCTCGTTCTTTTTCACTGACTTTGCCGCCATTCACAATGCTGACTTTTGGCAAGTAAGCCACCATCATTTTCCTGAAGTGGTCTCCGAACCTCTCCGCAAGGGGAGTGCTTCTCATTCTGACTTCGTTCAGTTCTGGAAAGGTGTTTAAGTTCTTCAGAGAAACCAAACTGTGCACTTTTGTCTCTTCAAGGTTCAGTTTTCTCAACTTGGGAAATCCCGTTTGGTTTTCACCTATTGAAACCAACAAGTTGTAGCACAGTTTCAGCCACTCAAGGTTCTCAAGACTCCCTACGGCTTCTAACTGGCTGAACTCAAAAATACTACAGTAAGCTAAGTTCAACTTAACAACATTTCTGAAAGAGTCCCTAAAGATCCCAGAAAAGTCCTGCACAGTTCTTCTGTTGACCAAGTTAGTTACATTTGGAAAGCTTGCACTAATTGCTTTCATCCCAGATTCCGAAACTCTTAAACCCTCAACTACCAAAGTCCTTACAGAAGGAAAAGTTTCTTCACAAGTAACTTGAGGGAACTCCAAACCGCTTATATCTAAATACTCAAGCTTAGATAGTTCTCTGCAGATTTGAACTACTTCTGCCCATTCACTTACCCTGGTATACGAAATGTCTAGTTCCCGAATATTCGGACATGACCGGGAAATTTCTCCCTGAGTTCCAGCAGTACTTAGTTGCATTTGTTTCAAACTAACTACTGAGAGTTCTTCCATCTGAGGAACTTTGTTTACGATAACTGAGACTCCACTACTGAGAGGTGCATTGAAGGAGTCTACATACCTTTCTTTGATCAGTTTTACGAATTCCATGTTTATATAATATTAAGCAATGCCACTAAGAGTTCTCAAGTCTTCAAGTAGTCCAAAAGAAACCTTGAACTCGTCGTAAGTGTGAATCCAGTTCACTACCTTACGAAGGGCCTGGTTAACCCAGTCCACTTTTTGGAGTTCTAAGTCTTCAAACTTGTCAAACAAGCACCCTAAGTAGTAACTGAGGTTCTCCATGACTCCTTGCGAAGGCCTTTGAGTGTAGTAAATAAAGTGCAAAGCAGTTAACAAAGCTTCTTTTCTAAAAAGGCTATGGTACTTAAGCACAGTTCCGTCAGCCGAAAAAGGCTGCATTTCAAAAGCAATCGACTTTGCAAGGATTTCAAACACTTCAGTGAAGCTTGCAAGATTGGTTTTGTAGAACCGAAGCAGTTGGCAAGCTGAAATCCGAGTTTTGAAGTTAGAGTGGTTTGAAATGGTGCTTAGGAGGAAAGGAACTAAGTGCTCTTTCATAGGAATGGAGGAGTTGCAAAACATCTTGTACAGAGAAGAACTTGCGTCCCAACCAACTTTCGCGTTTTTGTGAGGCAAGCCTTTTACACAGATGTTAAGTAACTCTTCGTGGAGGTGGGAAAAAACACCAAACTCGAAAGTTTCAAAGATGTTTCCGACTGCTATTATAGCATTGGAAATTACTTTTTCTTTGCGGTTGTTGCTGTCTTCTTCAATAATAGAAAAAAGAAAGTCTAGGTGGTTCTTGGCAACTGGGTTCCGGCACAGGTAACTCACAGCAAGTGAAGAGTTGATCGCAATGTTCAAATTGGTCATTTTGCGGGAAGTAGTTATGATTTTAAGGAAAGTTTCAAAGAACTCCTCCTTAATCTTGTGAGCTTTGGCTAGAACTCCAATTATCTTTAAAACTGCACAAATCAGTGGAGGGAACTTCGTCTGGAGGTCTTCGAACTTTACTAAAAAGTCCAGCAAAGTGTTTAACTGGGAGTCTGAAATAAACCCAAAGTCACTAAATAAGGACAGGGTGTTCAAGGCGTGTGCAATTGACTCTAACTGCAGTTGGTCTATGAAAACCATTAGTTTCTCAATAACCAAGTTGATGATGCAAGAGTTAGGCTTGACTCTGATGTACTCCTCAATCACTTCAAAAGCTTTAGCTTGAAGCTTGCTTTCGCCTTGTTCTATACACTTAGTAAGGCTTGTCTCTATCTTTTGGTAGTGCTTTTCCATCTTGTCTGGGTAGCCTCTGATCATTTTGCCTAAAAGACTTAACTTTTCTATCATTACGTTTTCGGGCAAAAACACCCAGTCAATCATCTGTTCAGAAATCAACTGCTGCAACTGGGGATGACCTACTTTCAAAACTGAGTTCAAAGTAGCCAAAACGCCGTTTCTGACTTCCAAGTTTTCCCACAAACATATGACACTCCTTCCGAGGCTTTTTAAGTACTCGCCCTCAAAGTGTTCATAAGGGGTGTTTTCTATTAGAGAAGAAGTGGTTTTTAACAAGGAAGACAGAATCGCAGAGTTGTTTTCGGTATGCAGTGAATTAGCAAGCCCTTTGTGGAGGCTTTTAATTATCTCAGGGAGTTTCTCGGCCAGTTCTTTGTTTCCAAGCGAAGCTTCTTGTTGGGAGCCTTGCCACTTGCCCAAAGGAGAGTTCTCAAGAATGCTTGTGATTACTCCACAAACACAAACGCGGGTTTTCTGGGACTTTTCTTGGTTAAGTAAATACAAGAGTGAAGCAGGGGATTCCTCTGACTTCCCAAACACTACAGTCCAAAGGCCAAACAAGGCTTTGGAGTATTTTTTAAACAGAGTTTGTACACAGTTGAGTCCGTAAAACTTGATTTTTCCGTAGTAAAAGTCGTCCTTTGCATAAGGAGTGTCGTTGTCGGAAGCGTCTGAGGCGGAGTTTTCGTTGGTGTCAACCCTTGGCATGAAAGAAGTTCCTAAAAAAGTGAGCTTGTATATAAGCTTCAGGACACTTTGTATTTCTTCAGGGTCTTCTAGGGCCACACTGGTTAGTACTGAATTAAGCGCCCGAAGCAAAGTGGAGCATATTTTCAAGTAGTCCACGTTGATATAAACAGTGCTGCTTATTTCTTGCAGCAAGTGAGTTAAGGGACTTTTTGCGTCTTTGGCAATCCGGGAAGATTTGACCAAAATGTTGGCGGCACAATTCAAAGCGAAACGACAGTAAGGAGAACTCAGTGAGAAGAAGTGAACCACAGCTGCTAGGACGTAGTGGTCGGCGTTATAGTTAGGAAACTGGGAAGAGAAGCAGAAGATACCTAAGGCCTTCAGAAGTTGCAGCTTCTCCCCTTTGCCCTGACTAAGCTCTTTCGAAATTTCCATGATGACTTTGGTTCCTCGGTGGATGTAAGTCGTGTAGATGAGCTCTTTGATAGGGGGTGAATCAATTACACTGCAGAAGAACTCCAAGTAGTTAGGAAGCGCTTTGCAGAACTTGTACAATTCAGACAGATAATAAGCTCTGTCGAGTTCTGGAATTGTTTTATTATGGAAGTATGTACGGCACAGGGTCCTCAGCTCTTCAAAAGGGTTAGTAGTATTTTTACAGTCTTCGAGCTTTTTGAGGAAGCTTTTCTTTTTGGACTTGGATTTCCTAGATGGAAGCTTTTTCACGTTCTGAGATGCCATTAATTTATTATTTCAGAAAGCAACATGTCAGTATATCAGGCTTAGACTGGTTAAAAATGACTGTGGGCTATATAAGATAATGTTGATTGGGAAAATTTTAGCCAATAAATGAAGTATTGGGCTTCTGATATTCCAAAATCATGGTGAAAATATGGAAGGGTCTGAAGTAACTAATTCACTGACTAGTTGCAATTCATTCTTTAGTTATATATCAAGTATTTAACACCCTGACTGAATGCAAAGATAACTCTTTGCTTTTCTACCTTTTCTTCTTCTGGGTTGATTTCTGCAGTCCTTAGCACCCGGGACGCCAAGTCAGGTTCCTCTACTTCAAAGTCTTGGGCAAGACGTTGGCAGAAGTGCTTCACACCTTTAAGATCGTAATTACTACGCCTAAGCACCCAATTGAGGATTTCTTGGAACTGAGTTACTGACACTGTGTTGGAAACGTGCATTTCGTCGAACTTCTTTTGCTTAAGTTCTTGCGGAACTCCAGGGACTTCTAAGCACTCGCACACCAAGTCAACTAGTTGGCTTGTGGCTTCTAGTTTCAAGCCTTTTTCTTGCACGAGCTCTGAGAAGCCATTTTTAGGGTCTTCTTGAGTGCTTGAATCTGAGTCACTTGAAATGCTCAAAGTGCCTTTGGCAGCCGTTGCAAGTGCTACTCCATAACTACCTGAGAATTCAGTGGCATAGTCTGAATTGTAAAGGTCCTCGACTCTGCTGGGGTTGAAACTCATAATTTCAGGTTCACTTAACTCCTCAAAAGAAACCTCTGACTTTTGGCATTTTTGAGAAGAGTTGTCAGGAATTAACTTAAGTAAGTTTTCAGCCTGATTGTAAAGAGATCCGTGGAAAACCAAAGAAGAACTGATTTTGGGTTGCGAAGGCAAAGAAGGAGCAGGGACTTGTCTGCACTGGGGAGGTTTTTGTTTGGAGTACTCAGAGCTGGAGTTGGCGGTAGTTCTGGTGTGCTGGCGGGAACAAACTCTAAAAGGGGAAACTTTGTCCTCTTCGTGGTTTTCCTCTGAAAGACTTCTTACTGGAGAGGTGTTTTTTTCTATTTCAATTACATTCCACTCTTCTGTGCTGAAGTTGAAAATAGCACAATAAGGAAAACTAATGAAGAGTATGAGGTCTCCAGTCTTAATAGGGGGGTAGTTGCTTACAAGTTCGTACTTTGGACTAGTTAGTGTTTTGTACTTAGGCGACTCGCAAATAGTCAGCAACATAGTGATGTTGGCAGGTTCGTTTATTAAGGGGTCTACTCCTCCTGTAATAACTACTTTGGTTTCGCAAACTCCGCACATAGGCCTAACTACTTTGAAAGGAAGTTGGAAGTTCACTTGCTGCAGAAAAGCTTGTTTGTTGTTTCTGAGGTCAATGCAGAACACTTGGCTGAAAGGCTTTACTTTCCTCGAAGAACTGATGTACATGCCTCCTAGTACAAAGATCTTCCCAAAATGCATAAACGCACCGCAGTGCAGGACTTTACTCATTCTAAAAGTAGTTTCGGAGTGCCTAGCAAAGTACCTTTCGTCACTAATGAAACCTTCGTCCTCAATGAGAACTTCCCAGAAGTTAAGGGCAGGACTGAACCTCATTACTGGAATTCCTTCTTCGTACAGCTTATTATTGAAACTTATGAACGTGGTTCCTCCTACGTAATAAACCCAACCTTCGTATTCTAACAAAAATCCTTCTTTAGCAGGAATCGGCAAAGGTGCGACTGGAACTACCTCGAGGGATTCCGATTCTACTAACACTGTAGACTTGCTGAGTTCTCCTTTTTTAGTTCCTCCAACAATGAGAAATCGTTTGTCACTAAGCTGGACCACTGCTGAGTCGCTTTGAATGTTATCTGAGTTGTCTAGAATTTTGTACTTCTCAACAGATTTTTTGTTAAAGTGAAGTATCCGCTTTTTTTGCCGGTACAGAAAAACAAAGTCCGGAATGGAAGGAGGCTGTGCGAGTTTTCCTTTGGATTTGGCTTTTGACTTGCAATTTCCCATTTATTGGGCCAAAGCTCTCATAAAGGTTTAAATGAAATTAGGAACTCGTTTTTATCTAGTAAATCTAAATATGAAAACTCGGTCCATAAAAGCTCCTAAATTTAGTAGACCCCTACCTAAGGAACCTCTTCCCTTTTTCTTCTCGAACTTAAATGAGCTTCCAGAAAAAACTCTAGAATCCAGTTTCCGCAAGGAGCTCAAAAAAATAAACCCCTCCCTTAAGGGAATCATGGAAAAGAACCCCGCTAAAACAAAAAGATCTTGCAGAAACTCCCCTGAAACCAGTCCGAAAGGTCTTCCTTACCGACGCAGAGCAAGAAGCAACTCTCCTATAAGAGAGAGTTTAAAGGTCCTTGATAGACGCAACTTTGCAATTTTTCCCCAAAAAGGACCAGTGGTAGCCCGAGTTAACGAGTTAGTAGGCTTGGAGGTCAGTGAAATCTCAGAACACTTTGAAGAAGACGAAGACCTAAAAACAATCAAAGAACAGTACTGTAAGCTACTAGAACAAGCAACTAAGTTTCAACTCCAGCCCTTCTAGCCTATATATAACTAAGCATGTCCATACTACTTCTTATACTTAATTGAATGCTTTCCAACAGAGCATGGAGTAATTTTCATGAAGTCTTCCCACTCCCAAGCTTCTTGGTTGCAGCAAGGCCAAAACTTCTTGACGTCATGGAACCCTGGTCCCTGGCTGTGGTAAGAACAAGCCCCTTCGGTGTTTTCTTCTTCTGCAAAAGGCTTTCCACATCCAAAGTTCCCACAAACTAAAAGCCCTTCTTTACTACGAACAGGTTCTGGTTCTTTGTCTTTTTTTTCTTCAGCTTCTTTGCGTCTTTTTTCAGCCATTTCGCGTTCTAAATCGTCAATGCTTTTGACCTGGGTTTGTGGTTGGTTCTGTATAGCCTTTTCTGCGTTGGAAACTGTATTGGACTTGAAGAAATTAGGTTGTTGGGAAACTTCTGAATGCCTTCCTACTTGGCAGCCAGCTATTTTCTGGAAATCATCCCAGTCGTAAACAACTTGGTTGCAGCAGCTGTAACCCTTTTTCACGTCGTGGAATATCACAGGACCCTTGTGGTACTTGCATGCTGTGTCTGAGTTTTGCGACTCATAGTATGTTTGCATGCACCCAAGGTTTTTGCACTTCTTAGGAGTTTCTTCCATTTTTTATAAACTTTTTAGGCATTTTCTAGAAGCCTTTGGACCTGGGCAAATCAGTCACTAGTTGTCTCTAAATAGATAATAACTCAAAAATAATGGCAGCTGGCCCTAAAGAAAACACCCTTATTACAAGTGCACTTTGCATGACAGATAAGTTTCTTTTAAGCCGGGCAGACCCTCCACTGTTAGAACTTTACTCTTTTCTGCAGCAAGAAAGATTAATTGACTCTTACAAAATTCCTGGACCTGCCACATCCCTCACTTGGGGGGCAAAGACCGGTTCAATTCTAGTTGCTGTAGGCGAGGCAGCTTTGCTCCTAGAAGTGGACTCCTCGCTTAAGTTAGTTCAGAAAAACCAAATAAACATCCCTCAAAGTCATTCTTTGGCTGTACTTTCTTACTCGAATTCACTGATTGGAACTGCTGGCGAAAATGGAGTCCTTCAAGTTTGGAAGCAACAAGGAAACACTTACTCAAAGGTTCTAAGTGAAAGTTTGCACACTGCTCCGGTGACAGGGCTCGACTTTTCGCCTGATGAAGACTTGGTAGCTACTTCTTCGCTAGACAGATCCTGCAAGGTTTTTTCTCTCAAAGAGTCTAAGTTGATCAAAAACTTAGTGTTTTCACAGCACGAAGACTCCCCTGACTTAGCTTTTCAAGGAGTTAAGTTCTCTAGAAGCGGAGACATACTTTATACAGTTGCTTGCGACACCTACACTTTTGTGACGCAATGGGACGTACTCAGTGAAATGAGACCAATTAGTTCTCATTTGATCCATGCTTCACCAACTACTTGCTTTTCTATTTCGCAAGACGGGTTCTTTTTAGGAATAGGCACAGAAGACGGCTGGGTGAAAACTCTGAACACCCGAACTATGGAACTTGAAAGAGACTCTGAAGACCTTTCTTCAGCAGTGAAGTCTATTAGTTTTACTCAGGAAAGCAGGCACATCATAGCAGTGGCCGACAACCAGTTCGAGTGCATTTTCCACGGAAGAAGCGAAGGACTGTTTTCTAAAGCATCCAAAATATGGGTAGTGTGTCTATTCCTTCTTTGGCTTTACTTGTATTTAAAGAATAGCAGTCCCTAGTTAATTCTAAATCATTAACAGAAACAGAGTTCTGTTGTAGGACTAAAGAAGGTCAAGCAAGCCAAAAACCAATACGCAAAGCCTTTTCAAGTGCATAACTCCAAATTAATTTGATACATTTCTAGAATAACAACAAACTAAAGTAGTTTAGTTCAAAAAAGCTAGTAAAATTAAATGGCAAACGAAAGACCTGTCATAAACCAAAGGAGATTCCAGGATATGGTATCGTCTAACACCAGAGACAAAGCCAAAGCCGCTAAAGAATTCATTGAAAAAAAGTACTCTAAACTCAAAAAGACAGAATCCCAGAGAAAAGAGGAATGGAAAAAACTCGCCCAAAAAATGCAAGAACTGAGTCTGTCCACTACTGAACAAATGCTCATAAAAAAGGAAATCCTCCACCGAGAAGCTGAGCAGATGCGCCAGAAACGCAAAAAACTTTCAGTATTTGACTTCGAACCCATCAAGCTAATTGGCAAAGGAGCTTTTGGTGAAGTAAGAGTAGTGCGCAGTAAGTTGAATGGGGAAGTGTTTGCCATGAAAAGACTCAGCAAAACCGAAATGCTTTACAAAAACCAAGTGGAACACGTTAAAACTGAAAGAGACTTACTGGCAACTTCTAACAATCCCTGGTTAGTCGAACTTAAATTTTCCTTCCAAGACGACAAGTCACTTTACCTAGTGATGGAGTACCTAGCAGGGGGAGACTTAATGACTTTGCTCATCCGAAAAAACGTTTTCACAGAAGAAGAAGCTAGGTTTTACATAGCTGAAATTGTGCTTGCCATAGAATCCATCCACAAACTCAACTTTATACATAGGGACCTTAAGCCCGACAACATCCTTATTGATAATGACGGTCACATTAAACTATCCGATTTCGGACTTTCAAAGCACGCAGAAATCTTTCCAGATTCTGGAAGAGAAATCCTCACAAAACTCGAAGAAGACTCCCGCCACAATTACTATTTGCAGAAAAGGGCAGAGTTAAGGCGAAACAGAAAACTAGCTTTTTCCACTGTAGGAACTCCAGACTACATTGCTCCTGAAGTACTTAACAAAAAGGGCTACAGCGAAACAGTGGACTGGTGGTCTTTGGGAACAATCTTGTTTGAGATGGTGGTTGGGTACCCTCCTTTCTACGCAGACACTCCGCGTGATGTGTGCAAAAAGATCATTTCTTGGAGAGAACACTTCAGAATTCCTCGAGAGTCAAGAATCAGCAAAGAAGTTGCTGACTTAATTCTCGGACTCGTTTGCGACTCTGAAAACAGACTTGGCAGCAACGGAGCTGAGGAGATAAAAGCACATCCTTTCTTCAGAGGAGTTGACTGGGAAAACTTAAGAACCCAAAAAGCCCCCTTTGTGCCTGAAATCAAGTCGGAAGTAGACACTAGTAACTTTGACCACTTTGAAGAAACTGAGTCTTTCTACCCCCACGTAACACCCAGAACTAAAAGGACTAGAAAAGACCCTAACTTCATTGGCTACACTTATAAGCGGGAAGTTGAAAACCAGCGTTCTGGGTTAATTACCGCGCTTGAAGAGTTGGAAAACATTCGAAAATCCAATTTAAAGGAAGGAGACCCAGAATAAATAGTTGATATCATGCTTGAGTATAAAACTTTAATTAATAAACCTAAAGTAAGTACTAGTTATTTATCTCTTAGTTCCCAAATTTTGATGTCCTTGTTGCCTTTCTTGTCATCCATAACTGAAAGGTACTCTTGGTGGATAGAACAGCAAGGAAGGCACCAACTCAACAAAATCGTCATGTAGATAGGTTCATCTACGCCCATCTTTTCCTTTAAGTTGTACCTGTTGTAGGCAAACCCGTAACAGCCGCAAAAACATGCCAGCAGACAAGCTATCAAAAAGGAATTGTCTTTGCCTAAAGCTAGTTTGGCGTCGCAGCCCTGCATACAAGCCACTCCTCCGGGAACGCAACATCCCCACAGAAACATCAAAGGGTTTTCGGTGCAGCTAAACAAACTGTATTTCCAGCCTCCCATTATTATTATTAGCGTTATTTAATTCAAAATTCAGATGGAATTATTGCCGGTTACTTAGATTTTTAAAAGCAATCAAGAGTTAACTACTAAAACTCTGAAGAAAGCACACTTAAAAAATAAATTTTAAAACCCTAAGACAACACTTCTACACCAGAATTCCTAGTAATGAGAAATAAGTATAGGCCAAGGTTTAAGCAGTCACAATACTAAAACAACAGAATTCTAGGGACTTAATTTGAAATGTTCCATTTGAATATAATAAAATGGAAGACCAAGTTCCCACAGGGAAAACCAAGTTCGTAGCTGGAGGGAATACATTTATTGTAGACGACCGGTACGAGTTTTTAAAAAAGATTGGGCACGGAGCTTATGGTGTAGTAGTGGCTGCTTATGATCATAAGACCAACATGAAAGTTGCCATCAAAAAAATCCCCAACGCCTTTGACGACTTAATTGACGCAAAGCGCATAGTCCGCGAAATAAAGTTACTCTCTTTTTTTGACCACGAAAATACCATCAGTTTGCTAAACGTTCTGAAGCCCCCTAACAGAACGGGGTACGAAGACATCTACCTAGTGACTGACCTTATGGAAACTGATCTGCACAGAGTGGTTTACTCCCGCCAAGAACTCACCGACGACCATATTCAGTACTTCTTGTACCAAATCCTGCGTGGGATTCTTTACATGCACTCAGCAAACGTCATTCACAGAGACCTGAAGCCCTCAAATCTTTTACTGAACAAAAACTGTGACTTGAAAATTTGCGACTTGGGCTTAGCTAGGGGCTACGACAAAGAAACCGAAAACCTAACTGAGTATGTAGTTACCAGGTGGTACAGGGCCCCCGAGGTGATTCTTAACTCCTCAATGTACTCTAAACAAATAGACGTGTGGGGAGTAGGGTGCATCTTTGCGGAACTCCTCGGAAGGGCTCCATTGTTTCCTGGCGAAGATTACCTGGACCAAGTCCAACGCGTAATTGGTGTGCTTGGAACTCCTACTACTGAAGACATGCATTTCATTTCTAACCCCGCAGCTCGGAGGTTCATCAACAAACTTCCCAAACGTGAAAAAGTAAAGTTCAGTACCCTTTACCCGAAAGCCAACCCTGTAGCCCTGGACCTACTCGAAAAAATGTTAGTGTTCAACCCCGATAAAAGGTGGACAGTTGAACAGTGCTTGAAACACTCTTACTTCAGAGACCTCCACAACCCCGAAGAAGAACCTACTGCTTCTGACCCCTTTGACTGGTCATTTGACAACTTTGAACCCACCAAAGACATACTTCAGAATATGGTTTACGAAGAATCACTAAAGTTTAACCCGGAATAAGAATGTTATTGCATTACTGTCCTCCCAGTTCAGCGGCAAGTTTTTTGCCTTGTTCAAAGGCTTCTTCAATGTTTCCAGTCATGTAGAAAGCTGACTCAGAGTACTCGTCTCCT
>PR_CR_10_Liq_1_inCRDRAFT_1000374_pt1 | contig 28144 bp, 23 predicted proteins | sample PRCRCaboRojoPR_3_FD_10241 | JGI IMG/M metagenome (IMG submission 10241)
CCGCACCGCTGATTGCCGCAATAAATGGCCGTCGATCCTTGGCACAGATCGCGCAGGCGACGGGCCAAGACCCGATCGCCATGGGCGCAGTTTGGGGCAAGATTGACGCCAAGCTCGCGCCTTGGGGCCTGCTGCTTTATTCCAGCCTGCTGGCCTGATCCATGTGTGGCCGCTTTGCCATAACCACCCCCTCGGACGCCATGGCGCAACTCTTCGCCGCAGCCCCGGCCAATGACTTGCCAAAGGTGCCCAATTACAACGTCTGTCCCACAAACGCGGTGCATGTGGTCACCGGCGGCGAGGGGCGGCGCCTTGGCGCGATGCGATGGGGCTTCATTCCGCATTGGTACAAATCCCCCAGTGACGGCCCGCTGCTGATCAATGCCCGCGCCGAAAGCATCGCCAAGAAACCGGCCTTTGCCGCCGCCTGCCGCGAACGCCGCTGCCTGATCCCGGCTGATGGGTTTTACGAATGGACCAAGGACGACGCGGGCAACCGCCTGCCATGGTACATCACCCGTACCGATGGCGCGCCCTTGGCTTTTGCGGGTGTCTGGCAGGATTGGGGGCAAGGCGAGGATCGGATGTCGACCTGCGCGATTGTCACCTGTGACGCCAATGCGCCGATGTCGAAGATTCACCACCGCATGCCCGTTGTCCTGGAGCCGGACGACTGGCCGCTCTGGCTGGGCGAGGCGGGGCATGGCGCGGCTCCCTTGATGCGGCCCGCGCCCGAGGATGCCCTGCGTTTCTGGCGCGTCGATCCGAAAGTCAATTCCAACCGCGCCGAAGGGCCAGAGCTGATCGAGCCGATTGAGGAATAACGCACCCTTTGCCGGTTGTTTCGTACGACTCGTACGAGTGCTTACAGCAAGGGCCGCAGTTTCGTACGAAAATCGGGGGGTAAACGTACGACTCGTACGAAACTTCCTCCGCGCGCCGGAAATTTGATCAAATTATATTTCTGGGGTGGTCTTTCGGGGCTTTTGCGGCAACTGTGGCGGCGACTAACCTGTTGTTTCAAAGGGATTTGCCGCCATGCCCGCAGATCGTCCCATTCGCGTTGCCCTCAATGGCTTTGGCCGCATTGGCCGCACCATCCTGCGCATCCTTCTGCGCGATGCCCGCGATATCGAACTGGTTCTGATCAACGAGATCGAACCGCTGTCTACCTGTGCCTATCTCTTTGAATTCGATAGTGTTTTTGGTCCCTGGCCGGGGGATGTGCAGGCGGGGGATGGTGCGCTTCTGGTCGATGGCCACCGCATCCCCTTCCACTCTGAATCCGACCTCCGCGCCCTCGACCTTACCGGAATCGACCTTGTTTTGGAGTGCACAGGCATGGGCGGCACCCGCGCAATTGCCGAACGCGGGCTTGAGGCCGGGGCCGAGGCGGTGTTGGTCTCGGGGCCATCAGCCGAGGCAGATGTGACACTTGTCTTGGGTGCAAACGAAAAAGATCTTTCAGATCAAAGGATTATCTCGAATGCATCTTGTACCACGAATGCCCTTGCCCCGCTTGTTCGGCTGCTTGATGACGCCTTCGGGATCATCAGCGGCCAGATGACAACGGTGCATTGCTACACCGGCAGCCAGCCCACCGTCGACAAACCCCGCCAAGCCCCCGAGCGAAGCCGCGCCGCCGCCCTGTCCATGGTGCCGACCACGACATCCGCGCAGGACCAGACGGGTCTTGTCTTGCCTCACATGAAAGGCAGGATCGAGGCCCGCGCGATCCGCGTGCCAACGGCAAGTGTGTCCTGCATAGATTTGACGGTTCAGACCCGCGACGACGTCACGAAAAATGATGTGAATTCAATTCTTAAAGCAGCAGCGGCTTCCTCGCATGTTATTGGCTGGACGGCAAAGCCATTGGTCAGTTCCGATCTGCGCGGGCGACCCGAATCCATCATCCTCTGCGACCCTGAAACCTCGGTTTCGACCGGCGGTTTGCTGCGCGTTTTCGGATGGTATGACAACGAATGGGGGTTTTCCTGCCGAATGCTCGACATGGCGCGCCTAATTGCGCGTAGATAGTGCAAGCCATTGAAAATAAGGAGTAAATATAGGGTGAGAGGCTGGACAACGACCCAAGCGGGGCTCGTTACGGCTGCTTCCTTCCGGACCTGACCGGGTTGGCGAGGCGCTTGCCCGCGCCAACCTCTCGAGTTTTCAGATAGTCGCCATAGCTTGGATTCGCAAGGGGTCCCTATAATTCCATCCGGAAACGCGCAAAACCTGCGTCTGTATCGCCAAGATCGCTCAGACAGAGCGCATTGATATCTTCGGGGAATTCTCGCAAGCCAGGCCCGGTTTCGAAGACGACACTGGTGCCCGGCAATGATCGGAATCGCCATGCCCCTTGCGCATCGACCGCTTTATCCATGACGCGAAGTTTCCCTTTCACGGCTTCGATCACGGGGAAATGGCTTTTGTATACCCTGCGAATATTTTCGCGCGATGCATAAGGAGCCCCCCCATGAAGTCGGAAATTATTGGTGGCGACAATGAATTCCTGTTCCATATCAATGGGTTGTGCTTCATGGCGGAGATTCACGATTCGATGTTCTTTGTGGCTCGTGCGTGTTCCATCAGGACAGTATCGGCTGGGTGTTGAAAGGTCGATCTCGTAGCTCAGCCCGTCGATGACGTCGAAATGATGACCGGGAAAGAAAGGATTGATGAGAGGCTGATCGGGCACACCGGGGACGACCTGATTGAAATATGCCGCCGCCCGTTCCAACCAATCCCACAACTGCCGCCCGGTGAGAATCAACGCGCAAAGCGTATTCGGGAAGGCATAGATGTCTGAAGCATGTCTCAGGGTGAGCGGGCCGGCAGGAATGATGGTAAAATGAGCCGGCCCCCCGCGCCCCCCCGTTCGAAAAGCTGAGGCGGCCGAGACCACCGGGTAGTCGTTTAGCGTTTCTTCGGGCACGATCCGGTACAGGGCGTCACGTTGCGCTCTCGCGATGAGCTGTACCACCGGATCGCTACGCACCATGGAAAGATAGGTGTGCATGCCATCGGGGTTGTGACCCAATGGTTTCTGCATGAGCGCCGAGGTTGCCTGATGCGCCGGTTCGAGCAAGGCACAAAGGTCTGGATCAGGAACGACCGGGGGGTGCGGTCGTTCGGGCGCGACCGCGCGTGCTTCTGCCTTGCTTGAGGCAACGGTCCAACCTTCTTGGCTTTTGTGCAAGGTGAGGTCCAGCACTCCAAGGTGTGATCCATGTGCACCTGCCATGACTGCCGGAACATTTCGCAGGCGACCTCGCTCATTGTCCACGCCCTCAATCAGAGCATGATCCGATGACGGAAAGACCAGGTGACTATGCCCCGCGAGGATGGCATCAATTCCCGGAACATCTGCGAGTGCGAGGGCTGCGTTTTCCTCGGAAACAAAAGGAGCTTGCAGTTCGATTCCCGTATGCGCGAGTGCAACAACGATATCGGCGCCCTCGGCGCGGATCTTGGGTACAAGGGCGCGTGCCGTGGCCTCGATAGGGCGGCTGACCACCCGGTTTTCAAGGTGAAAACGATCCCAATGCGTGATCTGGGGCGGCAAAAGCCCAATGACGCCTATGCGCAGGCGGTGCATTCGGCCCGCTTTGTCGCGCAAGGTGCGATCAATTATAAGGTATTGGGACACCAAGGTTTCATCGTGCTGCGGAGTTTGCCCCGGAGTCCGAATGGCATTGGCGCAGGTAACAGGGAACGCGGCCGAGGAAAGTGTCGCGAGCAGCCAATCGACTCCAAAGTTGAACTCGTGATTGCCAAGGCCAACGGCATCATATGCAAGTGCGTTCATGGCCTCGATGGCGGGATGCGGGCCGGTCCAGCCGCTATCGGACTGTCCGGTTGCGTCAATAAGTGGCGCGCCTTGCAGGAAATCACCGGTGTCGAACAGCAAGCAGTTTTCGGCCTCGCGCCGCGCCTGCTTAATTAGCGTGGCGATGCGGGCCAGCCCGGCACTGGTATCCTTGCCGTTTGTCAAATAGTCGACTGGTAAGATTTGCCCGTGCACATCGGTTGTTTCAAGAAGACGCAATTCAACAGTGATTTGCGCATCGGTACGGTAGGGCATCGGTGGGTCCTGACGGGTTGATATCTCGATGAATGAGAATGCTTGCTTGGTTCCAAAAGACCCGGTGTGTAGAACACAACAGACAAAGCACACGCAGGTATTCAATGTAGGCGTATAATACACACACTTTAAAGTTGAGGTGGTATAAAAATCAAGAATTTAAAATATGTTCACACGACGTGTTTACTAAAGGGGTGGGGCAATGAAACACGCGGAAACCGTCACTTTTGGCGGGTCATCCTTTGATCGGGCCGCAGAAATCCGAGGCGACGACGAGGCGATACAGCGAGAAATCGAGCATCACGGGGCCTGCACGCTCGTCATGTGGCGCGGCAAGCCGCTTGTGAAATGCCCTGATCTTGATGCTTTGGTCCGTGTGCCGTTGGATCACCCGGTTTTGGCCAGCCATGGCGGTACGCAGCTCTTGCTGGGGCGCGACGAAACGGGGAAACTGATCCATGCGCACGATCTGTCGGATTGGCAGCCCGAAGATTTGGATTTGGCCGAACTGGATCGGTTTCTGGATGCTTCCGAACAATCACACCCGGATCTGCCCGGTGATACGGCTTTTGCCGAATTGCGCCGCATCATGACCCGTCTGGACGCGCGCGACGCCGAACTCGCCGCAATGGCGCGCGCGGTTTTGGGGTGGCACCAGACCCATCGGTATTGTTCGCGATGCGGCTCGGAAAGCCGAGAGGTCATGTCAGGCTGGCAACGCGGTTGTCCAGACTGCGGGGGGCAGCATTTTCCGCGTACCGATCCGGTTGTCATCATGCTGATCACGCATGGTAACCAAGTGCTGATGGGCCGGTCTCCGGGATGGCCCGAGGGGATGTACTCGCTGCTGGCGGGTTTCGTCGAGCCCGGTGAAACGATGGAGGCTGCCGTGCGCCGTGAAGTGTTCGAAGAAGCTGGCGTCAAGGTGGGCGAAGTGTCCTACTTGGCCAGTCAACCATGGGCGTTTCCGTCGTCACTGATGTTCGGGTGCTGGGGGCGTGCCACCTCGCATGATATCAATATCGACCCCACTGAAATCGAGGATGCTATCTGGGTGTCGCGCGATGATGTGCTTGCCGCATTTGCTGGGCAACACCCTATACTTATGCCCGCGCGCAGGGGGGCGATTGCGCAATTTTTGTTGCGCAACTGGCTTGCGGATACACTTGAATGAGGCGAAACTCTCGACCGAGCAGGAAAACCAGAGGCGAGTGAATGAAGTTCAGCACCAAAGAAGACGTTGAAGCGCCAATTGATTTCGTCTTCGACGCAGTGTCCGATTTCCAATCATTCGAGCGCGCGGCTCTGCGTCGCGGTGCCGAGGTACAGCGGGTCGATACGCTTCAGAGTGCCGGGGTCGGGCTTACTTGGGAGGCGCAGTTCAACTTTCGTGGCCGCAAACGCGAAATCCGCATCGAAGTCACGCAGTTTGAAAGGCCCAACTCACTGGGGTGCGTATACGAAACGCAGTTGCTAAGCGGTACCTTGGACGTCGATCTGGTGGCTTTGTCGCGCAATCGAACGAGATTGAGCGTGGAAAGCACCTTTGCACCGCGGAACCTGACAGCTCGGTTGTTGGTGCAATCGCTGAAACTGGCGCGTTCAGGTCTGGATAAGAAGTTTCGGTTTCGGGTCGCGCACTTCGCGAAGGAACTGGAAGAGCGACACAAGCGCATCGCATAAAAGACACCCTGTGCCAAACAGGCTCATATTGGGCTAAGCAATGCCATCCGAAACGAAATATTCGGTGCCTTGTACCAATTGACATCCCCGGAGGGATGCCGCGCCTAATGGCGGCGTGGATCAGCCGGGTAAACGCCGAGCATGGTGATGTTGGACGTGAAATAGTCCAGTTCATCCAATGCGCGCTTCACCTCGGGGTCGTCGGGATGTCCTTCAATATCGGCATAGAACTGCGTTGCCGTGAACGACCCGCCCACCATGTAGCTTTCCAGCTTGGTCATGTTGACGCCATTGGTGGCAAAGCCGCCCATGGCCTTGTAGAGCGCGGCGGGAATGTTGCGCACTTGAAAGACGAAGGTCGTCATCATGCCGTCTGTGCCACGGCGGCTCCAGTCCGGCTCGCGTGACATGATAAGGAATCGGGTGCTGTTGTTGCCGTGATCCTCGATTTCGCGGGCCAACACGTCCAACCCGTAGATCTCGCCCGCCAATTCGCTGGCAAGCGCGGCCAGGGCAGGCTCTCCGGCTTCGGCCACATGTCGCGCCGATCCTGCGGTATCGGCACCGGTGACGCGGTGAATGCCGTGCTTGCCCAGAAACTCACGGCATTGCCCCAGAAGCATGGTGTGGCTCATGGCGCGCTCGACCCTGTCCAAAGTGACCCCGGGCAGGGCAAGCAGGTTGATGTGGACGCGTACGAAAGCCTCACCAACAATGTACAAGCCGGACTCCGGTAGAAGGTGGTGAATATCCGCCACCCGCCCGAAAGTGGAGTTTTCAACAGGCAGCATCGCCAATTCCGCTTCGCCGGACCGGACCGCCTCGATCGCATCCTCGAAGGTGCGGCAGGGCATCGATTCCATCTCGGGATATGTCTCGCGGCAGGCTTGATGCGAATAGGCACCCGGCTCACCCTGAAAGGCAATGCGCTTGGTCATTACGGGTTTTTTCCTGTTGAATGCCCCCAGTCGGGCGTTTGGTCGCGGAAACTACACCTTGCGCCCGCATAGGGGAAGCGGATAGATACGCCGCGACGGAATTCAAATGGAAACGGGCCTATGTTCGATACGATGACACTTACCAAGGTCGTTGGTGCCTTCTGTGGCGCCCTCCTGATCTTTCTGCTGGGCGGCTGGGCTGCCGAATTGATTTATCACACCGGCGGCGGTCACGGCGATGACCACAAGCAGGCCTATGTGATCGAAACCGGCGATGATGAAGGTGGCGAAGCAGCGGAAGACGCTGGCCCCAGCTTTGAAGAGCTTTTCGTTGCTGCCGATGCAGGCAAGGGTGAAAGGGTCTACAACAAGTGTAAGGCTTGCCACCAGCTTGAAGAAGGCGCCAACGGGGCGGGCCCCTACCTTTACGGAGTGGTCGGTCGCGAGGTCGCCAGTGCCGACGGGTTCGGGTATTCCGGTAGCCTGAAAGCGGTTGTCGATGTTTGGACACCGCAAGAATTGTCGGCATTTCTTGAGAATCCCGCAGGCTATGCACCGGGCACCACCATGGGCTTTGCTGGCGTCAAGGACATGGAAGACCGCGCGAACCTGATCGCCTATCTCGATCAATCCGATGGCGACACCTATGAGATTGAGATGCCTGCCGCCGCAGAAGAAGCGGCAGCAGAACCCGCCGCCGAGGAAGCCGCAACCGAGGAGGCCGCAACCGAGGAAGCTGCAACCGAGGAAGCTGCAACCGAGGAAGCTGCAACCGAGGAAGCCGCTGCTGAAGCGCCTGCCGCCGAAGAAGCTGCTGCCGCAGGTGGTTTTGCCGATATGGTCGCGGCTGCCGACCCTGCGGATGGCAAGAAAGCATGGCGTCAGTGCCAAGCCTGCCACAAGCTGGAAGATGGCAAGAACGGCGTTGGCCCACATCTGGCCAATATCGTTGACCGTCCAATCGCCAGCGTCGAAGGGTTCCGCTATTCCAGCGCGCTGCAAGACCTTTCCGACAAGGCTTGGACCGTGGATGAGCTGAACGCATGGCTGGAAGACCCCAAGGCCTATGCTCCGGGCAACAAGATGAGCTACCGGGGCCTGCGCAAGGAAGAAGATCGCGCAGCGCTTATAGCTTACATGCAAAGCGCCACTGAATAATCAGTGCTGCAAGTGAATTCCAGCGCCGCCGCCCTCCGTGGGCGGCGGTTTTTTTGCGCNCTGTGCCGCCGTCCTGCTTTCGGTGCTTGAATATGGCGGCCTGCGTCCATTAGCTTGCCTGCAACCGTAAACGCGCCAGATTGACTATCGGCAGCAAAAGGAGAACGGCATGACAACAGAGCGCAACCGGGCCAAGGCCCGGGCGATGATTCTCACCGCCCCGCGCGTCGCAACCCTCGCTTTGGTTGGACTGTTGATCGCCGCCCTCATGGTGCACAAGGCCATGGCGCAGGAAAGCGACGGGATCATCCGCTCGCATGGTTATTCTTTTTACGGCGACCTTAGCTATCCCGCCGATTACCCGCATTTCAACTACGTGAACCCGGAGGCACCCAAGGGCGGGGAAATCTCGCTTTATGCGCCGGGGACCTTTGATTCGATGAACCCCTACTCGCGCAAGGGCCGGGCCGGGCGGCTGTCTTGGATGGTATATGAAAGCCTGCTTGGGGAAATGCCCGCCGGTGGCGGCCCCGCACCCGCCGATGCCTATGGCGAATCCTATGGATTGTTGGCCGAAAGCCTTGAGTATGACGCAGGCAAGACATGGGTGATTTTCCACATGAGACCCGAGGCGCGGTTTGCCGATGGCACGCCGGTCACCGCACATGACGTTGTCTTCTCGCACAACCTGTTTCTGGAGCAGGGCTTGCCATCCTACGCGCAGGCAGTCAGCCGCCGGGTCACGGGGGCCGAGGCCCTGGACGATCACACCGTGAAATTCACTTTTGCCGAAGGCATCTCGCGCCGCTCACTGATTGATCAGGTGGGCGGTACGCCGGTCTTTCCCCGCAAATGGTATGAAGAAAACGCGGCCCGTCTTGATGAACCCCGGCTTGAGGCCGCGCCCGGTTCTGGCCCCTATCAGGTGGAAAGTGTCGATGTGAATCGCAGCATCACCTACAAGCGCAATCCCGATTACTGGGGCTGGGATTTGCCGATCAACCAAGGGCGCCACAATTTCGACCGTATCCGAATCGAATACTTCGCCGATGACAGCGCCGCGTTTGAGGCTTTCAAGGCGGGTGAATATACCTTCCGCTCGGAGGGAAATTCCAAGAAATGGGCGACGGGATATGATTTTCCGGCGGCCAATGCGGGCCACGTGAAACTTGATGAACTGCCCGACGGTACACCGCCCACCCCCACGGGCTTCGTTTTCAACCTCGCCCGCGACAAGTTCAAGGACGAGCGCGTGCGCAAGGCCGTGGCACTCGCCTATAATTTCGAATGGACCAATGAATCCCTGCAATACGGGTTGTTCAAACAACGCCATTCTTTCGTGCAAGACACTCCGATCGAGGCGATGGGGCCCCCGGAAGGGGCCGAACTTGAGTTTCTGAAATCCCTGGGTGACGTGATTCCGCCCGAGATGCTGACCGAACCGGCGGTGCGCGCCCATGAATCGCGCGCGTCACGCCTCAATGATCGCCGGAACCTGCGCAAGGCGATGAAACTGCTGGATGAGGCGGGCTGGACCGTGGGCGACGATGGCATACGTCGCAACGCGCAAGGTGAAACCTTGAGCATTGACTTCCCGATTCCGTCGTCCGGATCAGCCACGCTGGGGGCGGTTGTCGAAAGCTTTGTCAGCAATCTGCAACTGATGGGCATTGACGCACGGTATGAAAACGTGGACCCGTCACAATATACCCTGCGCAACCGCGACCGCGATTATGACATGGTGTTCGACAACTACACTACATTCCTCGGCACCGGCACCGGCCTGTTGCAGCGCTATGGCTCCTCTGAGGCGGCGTTTAGCCTGTTTAACCCCGCAGGGCTGGCCAGCCCGATGGTCGATGCCATCATCAACGCCTCGCTTGCGGCCGAGACCCGCGAGGAAGAGCGCGTGGCCCTGACGGCACTTGACCGCGCCTTGCGGTTCGAGCGTTTCATGGTGCCGGTCTGGTACAACGATAGCTACTGGGTGGCCTATTGGGACATGTACGAACACCCCGAAACCCTGCCGCCCTATGCCTTGGGCGTGCTGGATTTCTGGTGGTACAACGCCGAGAANGCCGAGGCNCTGAAAGCCTCTGGCGCGTTGAGGTAACCCGCCCATGGGCGCCTATATCCTGCGCAGGCTGCTGCTGATCATTCCNACATTGCTGGGGATCATGGTGATCAATTTCGCCTTGGTCCAATTCGTGCCCGGTGGCCCGGTGGAGCAGGTGATCGCCAATATGCAGGGCCAAGGCGACGTTTTTGAAGGCTTCGCCGGGTCGGGCAATGACGCGGGTCAGGATATGACCGGCGGCGGCGATAATGAGCAATACCTTGGCGCGCGGGGCCTGCCCCCGGAACTGATTGCCGAGCTGGAAGAACAATTCGGCCTCGACAAACCGCCGCTTGAACGGTTCTTCAACATGATGTGGAACTACATGCGCTTCGATTTCGGCGAGAGTTATTTCCGCAAGATCGACGTGCTTGATCTGGTGTTGGAAAAGATGCCGGTGAGTATCACGCTTGGCCTGTGGTCCACCCTGATTGCCTACCTGATTTCCATCCCGCTTGGCATTCGCAAAGCGGTGTATGACGGCAGCAGCTTTGACACATGGACCAGCGGGATCATCATCGTGGCCTACGCCATCCCGGCCTTCCTCTTCGCCATCATGCTATTGGTGCTGTTCGCAGGGGGTTCCTATTTCTCGATCTTCCCGCTCAGGGGCCTGACCTCGGACAATTGGGAGCAGTTAAGCCTTGTGGGCAAAGTGCTTGACTACTTCTGGCACATTGCCTTGCCGGTCTTGGCCTCGACCATTGCGGCCTTCGCCACGCTGACGCTTTTGACCAAGAACTCCTTTCTGGACGAGATCAAGAAGCACTATGTGATGACCGCCCGCGCCAAGGGGTTGAGCGAGCGAAAGGTGCTTTACGGCCATATCTTCCGCAACGCCATGCTGATCGTGATCGCGGGCTTCCCGGCGGTCTTTATCGGGGTTTTCTTTGGCGGCTCGGTCCTGATCGAAACGATCTTTTCGCTCGATGGTCTGGGGCGGCTTGGTTTCGAGGCTGCGGTGGGCCGCGATTATCCNGTGATGTTCGGCACGCTNTTCCTGTTCGGGCTGATCGGCNTGCTGGTCAATATCCTGTCTGACCTGATGTACGTGCTGGTCGACCCGCGCATCGACTTTGAAAAGCGGGAGGGATAGGCCATGGCACTATCCCCCCTCAATCAACGCCGCTGGCGNAATTTCAANCGCAACAAGCGNGCCTTTTGGTCCTTGATCATCTTCTCGGTGATTTTCGTGATCACGCTCTTTGCCGAGTTCGTGGCGAACGACAAACCGATCCTCGTGAACTATCGCGGAGATTTCTATACCCCGATCTTCAATTTCTATCCCGAAACCCAGTTCGGCGGCGATTTCGAGACCGAGGCGATCTATCGCGACCCCGAGGTGCAATGCCTGATCACATCGGGCGGGTTGGATATCTGTTTCGATGATCCCGAGGGGGTAATCGAAGATTCCCAAGACGGTGTTGTAGAAGGTGAAGAGATTACCAAGGGCTGGATGATCTGGCCACCTATTCCCTATAGCTATGACACCTCGGTCGATCGCCCTGGGGCGGCCCCCTTGCCACCCAACGAACAGAACTGGCTGGGCACGGATGACACCAAGCGCGATGTGTTGGCGCGGGTGATCTATGGCTTCCGCCTGTCGGTGATGTTCACGCTGATCGTCACCGCGCTCTCGTCGATCATCGGGATTTTCGCCGGGGCGATTCAGGGCTATTTCGGTGGCTGGCTGGACCTGATTTTCCAGCGGATCATCGAGATATGGGCCTCCACCCCACAGATTTACGTGATCATCATCCTGTTCGCGATCCTGCCGCGAAGTTTCTGGCTCTTGGTGGTGATTACCGTGCTGTTTGGCTGGATGGCCCTCGTGGGCGTTGTGCGCGCCGAGTTCCTGCGCGCGCGCAACCTCGAATATGTCCGCGCGGCCAAGGCGCTTGGCGTGTCGAACCTGACCATCATGTTCCGCCACATGCTGCCCAATGCCATGGTCGCGACGCTGACCATGCTGCCCTTTGTGATCACCGGCACGATCTCGCTTCTGGCGGGGCTGGATTTCCTGGGCTTCGGCTTGCCGTCTTCGGCCCCGTCATTGGGCGAATTGACCCTTCAAGCCAAGCAGAACCTTCAGGCTCCGTGGCTGGCCTTCACCGCCTTTTTCGCCTTCGCGATCATGCTGTCGCTGCTGGTGTTCATCTTCGAAGGTGTGCGCGATGCCTTTGATCCCAGAAAGACCTTTGAATGAGCCTGTTGTGTGTTGAAAACCTGAAGGTGAGCTTCAAGCAGGACGGGGCCATCATCCCGGCGGTGCATGGCGTGTCCTTCACCGTGGACAAGGGCGAAACCGTGGCCCTTGTGGGCGAGTCCGGGTCAGGCAAATCCGTTACGGCGCTGTCCACCGTTTCCCTGCTGGGGGCGTCGGCGCAGGTCGAAGGAAGCGTCACCTATGACGGGCAAGAGATGATCGGGGCGCCGGACAAGCGCCTGCGGCAGGTGCGCGGCAACGACATCAGCTTTATCTTCCAGGAGCCGATGACGTCGCTCAACCCGCTGCACACGATTGAAAAACAGATCGGCGAAAGCCTTGCCTTGCACCAGGGCCTGACCGATGACGCCGCCCGCACCCGCATCATCGAACTTCTGGACCGGGTGGGTATCCGTGACCCCGAAAGCCGGCTTGGGGCTTATCCGCATCAGTTGTCGGGTGGGCAGAGGCAACGCGTGATGATCGCCATGGCGCTTGCCAACAAGCCAGACATCCTGATTGCCGACGAGCCGACAACGGCGCTTGATGTGACAATTCAGGCGCAGATTCTCGACCTTTTGGCAGAGCTCAAACGCGAAGAGGGGATGGGCCTTTTGTTCATCACCCATGACCTCAACGTTGTGCAGCGCATCGCCGACAAAGTTTGTGTGATGAAGGATGGCGAGATTGTCGAAAGCGGCCCCACGGCCGAGATTTTCGCAAACCCACAGCACGCGTATACGCAAAAGCTGTTGAATGCCCTGCCCTCGGGGGAGCCTGACCCGGTGCCAGAGGATGCGCGTCCGCTTGTGGAAACCGACAAGCTGCGCGTGTGGTTCCCGATCCAGAAGGGGTTCCTGCGCAAGACCGTGGGCCATGTGAAGGCCGTCAACGAGGCCACGATCAGCGTCCGGGCGGGGGAAACCCTTGGCATCGTGGGCGAATCCGGTTCGGGCAAAACCACGCTGGCCTTGGCGATCATGCGCCTGATCCAATCCGAGGGCGGCATCACCTTCGATGGCGAAGACGTGCATGGCTGGTCCACCCGGCAGTTGCGCCGTAGGCGTGCCCAGATGCAGATCGTCTTCCAAGACCCCTTCGGCAGCCTCAGCCCACGCATGACCTGCGAACAGATCATTGCCGAGGGCTTGGGCGTGCATGGCAACCCCGATGGCCGGGCCGAACGCGATCTGGTGGCCGAAGTGATGGAAGAGGTGGACCTCAACCCCGCCACGATGGACCGCTACCCGCATGAGTTTTCCGGCGGCCAGCGACAACGGATTGCCATTGCCCGCGCCATGATCCTGCGGCCCAAGATGGTGGTGCTGGACGAACCCACATCGGCGCTCGATATGACCGTGCAGGTGCAAATCGTCGATCTGCTGCGGCGGCTACAGGTGAAATACGGGCTGGCCTATCTTTTCATCTCGCATGACTTGGCCGTGGTGCGCGCCATGAGTCACCGCGTGGTGGTGATGAAACAGGGCGATGTCGTTGAATACGCCGATGCGGAAACCCTGTTCGAGGCACCACAAACGGAATACGCCCGAAACCTGCTTCAGGCCGCGCTTGACCTCAAACCGGCCTAGATGGCCGAACTGTGCCCGGCCTTGTCCAACTCGTAGGCGTCAAAGCTGCGGGCGATCATGCGGGTCAGGGGGCGGGCCTCCATCGGGATGAACAGCCCATGTTCATCCACCTGCAACAGGCCGGGGAACTCTGAACCGACACGGTCCAACATCTTGCGTAGGGCGGGCGCGGTGATGTCGAAACTCTTGGTGATCTCACCGGCATCAATCCGGAACTCGCACATCAATTGCTCGATCAATCGGCTGCGCAACTTATCCTCACCGCGGAACACATGGCCCCGCGTGGTCGAAAAGCGCCCCTCGCGGATTGCCGAAGTATGCGCACCCGTGGCGGGCGCGTTTTGCGCATAGCCCTGCGGAAAGCGCGAAATCGAGGAAGCCCCCACACCAATCAGCGCCGCGGCGGTGTCGTCGGTATAGCCTTGGAAATTCCGGCGGAGTTTGCCGGTTTTCTGGGCAATGGTCAGGCCGTCGTCCTGCGTGGCGAAATGGTCGATCCCGATTTCGGCGTAGTTGTCCCACAGGAACAGTTTTCGGGCAGTTTCATAAAGCTCCAGCCGCTCCTGCGGCGTTGGAAGGGCATCCGAGGGCAGCATCTGTTGCCGCTTGGCCATCCAGGGCACATGGGCATAGCCATAAAGCGCCACCCGGTCGGGGTTGAGAGAAAGCAACTTCTGCACGCTTTCCGTAATCCGCGCCTTGGTCTGATGCGGCAGGCCATAAAGGATATCGGCGTTCAGGCTGTGCACACCGCGTGCGCGGATCTCTTCGGCGGCCCAACGGGTGATATCGTAGCCCTGCAAACGCCCGATACTCTGCTGAATTTCCTCGTTGAAATCCTGTACCCCGATCGAGGCACGGTTCATCCCTGCGGCGGCTAGCACATCAAGACGCGCGCTATCAATTTCGTTGGGGTCGATTTCGACCGAGAATTCGGTGTTGGTGTCAAATGGGGCCACATCTTTGATCGCCCCGGCCAGCTCCTGCATCATGCCCGGTTGCAAAAGCGTGGGCGTGCCACCACCCCAATGCAGGCGCGACAGGGTGACGCCCTTGGGCAAATGCTGTTTCAACATCTTGAGTTCAGCCTTGAGCGTCTCCAGATACGCCATGACAGGTTTGTCGCTTTGCGTTCCTTGCGTGCGGCAGGCACAGAACCAGCACAACCGCCGACAAAACGGTACGTGAACATAGAGCGAAATCTGCGATCCTTCCGGTATCGCCTCGATCCAGTTTACAAAATCACCCGCAGTGATATCGCGGGTGAAGTGGGGGGCGGTGGGATAGCTGGTGTATCTCGGAACCTTTGCGTCAAAGAGACCCAACTTGCCCAGTTGTGCTTTTGTAATCATGTGCGTACCGTTATATCGCGTGACGAGTGGCATCCTTGATGCAGATCAAAAGAACAGGAATGTGATCCGCTATGCTCGACGAAGAGACCAAAGCCGTTCCGCGCGATTGCGGTGACTGCCCCATCCGGCATCGTGCTGTGTGCGCGCGATGCGAGGCGGACGAGCTGGAATCGCTGGATCAGATCAAGTATTACCGCAGTTTCGAAGCCGGCCAGACGGTGATCTGGGCCGGCGACAAGATGGATTTCGTGGGCTCGGTCGTATCGGGAATCGCCACCCTGACCCAGACCATGGAGGATGGCCGCACCCAGATGGTTGGCCTGCTGTTGCCCAGTGATTTCGTCGGCCGTCCGGGCCGCGATGAGGCGGCTTATGACGTGGTCGCGACAAGCGATATGGTCATGTGCTGCTTTAGAAAAAAGCCCTTTGAAGAGCTTATGGTCCACACACCGCATATCGCGCAGCGCCTGTTGGAAATGACCCTCGATGAACTGGACGCGGCACGCGAATGGATGCTGGTTCTGGGCCGCAAGACCGCCCGTGAGAAGATCGCCTCGCTGCTTTCGATCATCGCGCGGCGAGATGCCTCGCTCAAGCTGACAAAGCCCACGGGGTCGATGGTGTTCGACCTGCCGCTGACGCGGGAAGCCATGGCCGACTACCTTGGCCTGACGCTTGAAACCGTCAGCCGACAGATATCGGCGCTGAAAAGGGACGGGGTGATCCAACTTGAGGGCAAGCGCCACATCACCGTGCCGGATTTCGACCGTTTGATGGAAGAAGCGGGCGACGACAACGACGGCGGGATGCTGGCCTGATCGGCACTCGCGGGCGAATCGGTGATAACCCACTGGTTAACAACAGAAATCCCATGCTGTAACGCGTTCGTATGACGTCGGTATTGCGTCGGTATTCTTTCCCGATACCCCCCGAATTAACGGAACGTGCGGTGAAAACCGTACAAAACATACGCGTGTTTTGTACGAAAACCCGATGCCACGCTGCCGGCCAAAACAACCCGCCGCAGTGCCGCCCCACCCTGCGATCCACCGTGAAAGTTGAAACAACACACAAGAGTGTGGTTCACTCAACGCATTCAGGAGCATTGACCGGAAGGGGTTTGCCATGCGTTGGACGGGATTTCTGGGGAGCGTGTTTTCAGCGACTTTGGTTTTGGCCTCACCGGCAAAGGCCGACGAGAATGTCATGGTCGTTTTCGATGGCTCGAATTCCATGTGGGGCCAGATCGACGGTAAGGCCAAGATCGAGATCGCCCGCGATGTCATGGATAACCTACTGGGTGACTGGGCCGATGATCGTAGCGTCGGCCTCATGGCCTATGGCCACAGGCGTCGTGGAGATTGCGGCGATATCGAAGTTCTTGTGTCGCCGGGCCAAGGCGCACGGCAGTCTATTCTGGACCGCGTCAATGCGATCACGCCCACCGGGAAAACGCCGCTGACCGATGCCGTCGAAATGGCCGCAAAGACCCTGTCGCATACCGATCAACCCGCCACTGTCGTTCTGATCTCCGATGGCGTCGAAAGCTGTGAACGTGATCCCTGCGCCTTGGCCGAGGCCCTGGAACGCGGTGGCGTCGATTTCACTGCGCATGTCGTTGGCTTCGGGCTTGGCGGTAATGATGATGTGAGTTCCTTGGCCTGCATCGCCGAGATCACCGGCGGCGAGTATATCGCCGCGACGAACGCGGAGGAGCTTGGCAAGGCCTTCGATGCGGTGGGGACAGCCGTGGCGGAGGCCGCGCCGGACCCCGAACCAGCGCCGGACCCCGAACCCGAGGCCCCGTCGGTCACCGTGACCGGACCGGAGACCGCAGTTGGCGGATCGGAGATTGCAGTGACATGGGAGCCCACCATCGACGATGCGGATTACATCAATATCGTACCCTTCGGCGCGGACGCGGATGAGTTCGGGCCTTATAAGCGGGTCGGTAACTCGGACGAGGTGACCCTATCGGTTCCGGGCGAAGAAGGCCTGTATGAGATTCGCTATGTCCATCGCGAAAGCAAAGAGGTGTTGGGTAGCGCCGACCTTGAGATTACCAAGCCCGAGGTCGAGCTTTCGGCGGGCGAAAGCGTTGAAACCGGCGCGGCCTTCGAGGTGTCATGGACGCCGACGATCAATCAGAGGGATTATGTTACGGTGGTGCCTATGGGGGCCGATGCCGGGGAGTTCGGCAACTATCTGACCGTCAGGGACAAGGCAGAAGGCAGGCTCAATGCCCCGGCTGAGCCGGGGCTGTACGAAGTTCGCTATCTTCTGAACGTCGACCGGCGCACCGTGGCCTCGCGCCAGATTGAGGTGACGGACCCGCAGGTGACCTTGCAGATACCCGAAACTGCGCAGACCGGCGCGGCCTTCGATGTCAGCTGGGCAGGGACGGTCAACAGCCAGGACTATATCACCATCGTCCCGGTGGGGGCCGATGAAGGAGAGTTCGGCAACTACTTTGTCGTGCGCGACAATTCCAAAGGGGAGCTGAAGGCGCCTGCTGTCGAGGGGATGTACGAAGTGCGTTACGTGCTGCGCGAAGGGCGCAAGACGCTGGCAAGTGAAATGATGGAGGTGACGACCCCCTCGGTAGAGATTTCCGGGCCGGAGGCGGTGGTCACCGGGGCAAAGTTCGATGTGTCCTGGACCGGCACGATCAACAATCAAGACTATATGACCATTCTGCCCGCCGGGTCGGATGAAGGCGAGTTCGGAAACTACATCGTCGTTCGCGACAACGAGACCGGCACCCTGACCGCCCCGGCCGATCCTGGCCTCTACGAGTTGCGCTATGTCCTGCGCGAAGGATCGAAAACCATCGCCAGCGCGTCTATCGAAGTGACAGAACCCGAGGTGAGCGTATCCGCGCCGGACACCGCGCTGGCCGGAAGCAAGTTCGAGGTATCCTGGACCGGCGGGGTGAGCGCACAAGACTATATCAACATCGTGCCGATGGGCACCGACGAGGGGGATTTCGGCAACTATATTGTCGTTCGGTCCAATACCGAGGGCGAATTGCAGGCGCCGGCAGAGACCGGGCTTTATGAAATTCGCTACGTGTTGCGCGAGGGCTCCAAGACCTTGGCAACGGCAATGGTCGAGATCGTCGAGCCAGAGGTTTCGGTTTCCGCACCCGGTGAAGTCAGGGCCGGGGATGACCTGCGGATCACGTGGACAGGGACGGTAAGTTCTTCGGATTACATCAATTTCGTGCCCGCGGGCGCCCCCGAGGATGAATACGGGGCCTACACTCAGGTGCGCGACAAGACGCAACACGACATCACCGCGCCCGATGAGACCGGCCTTTACGAGGCGCGGTATCTTCTGCGCGAAGGACGGCGGGTTCTGGCACGGGCGACAGTCGAAGTGTTGCCCAAGGATGCGCAATTGAGCACCGGCGCCTCGATCGAGGCCCCGGATACGGCCACGGTGGGGGCCGAGATCGAGGTTGGCTGGGCAGTAGAAAGCGCCAGTGCCGATCAGCGTATCACCGTGGCGCTTGCGGAACAGGCGATTTTCACCTGGATTGCGGCCAAGAAGATCACCGGCGATCCGCCCATGCGTATCAGCCTGCCGGATGAGGCCGGGATCTACGAGATCCGGGTCCTTGATGTGGCCAACAAGAAGGTCTTGGCGCGAAAGACGATTACCGTGGAGTAGCTAAAAGGCTTATGCGGAAGACAAGAAAGGCGCACCCAAAGCGGGTGTGCCTTTGTCGGTAATTCGGGATGGTCTTACCGCGCCATGAACACCGGCAGGTCGGTTTGTTCCAACATATCGCGCGTGGCCCCGCCAAACACCGCCTCGCGGAAGCGCGAGTGGCCATAGGCCCCCATGACCAGCATATCGGCGTTCATGTCGTCGGCATGGCGCAGCAGGACGTCGGACACGCGCGGCAGGGTCTTCGACAGCACGTCGATTTCCACCTTCGCGCCGTGCCGTGCCAGGTATTGCGAGACCAGCCCGCCGGGGTCCGAGCGGTTGGGCCCGTGCTGCGGCGGGTCGATCACCACCACATGCACCGCGTCCGCCGCCGTGATAAGCGGCATCGCCGCGCGGATTGCGCTGAGCGCCTCGTTGCTTTCGTTCCAGCCGATCATTATCCGGCCCGGTGTGGGCTGTGGCTTTGTCTTGGGGGGCACGATCAGCGCCGGAGTATTGCCTTCGAAAAGCGCCGATTCGGTCACCGGTTCCAGTTCAGCGCCGCAGTTGTCGCCATAGGGACGCGGCAGCACGACCAAGTCCGAAAACCGCGCCCTTGCGGCCACATGACGGCCCAGATCGGCCAGTTGCGCGACACCGGTTTCGCTGGCCCAGCGGATGCCCGAGCCGTCGAGCAGTTTCTTGACTTTCGCCTCAAGCGCCTCTGATTCTTCATGCGCCCGGGTGATGGTTTCCTGCAAGACCACGGCGCTTGCCCCGGCGTAGTAATATCCCGTCTGGCTGCGATCGACGCCAAGGCACAGCACATCCAGATGCGCATCATGCGCGGTTGCCATGGCCATGGCCTGCGCCATGGTGTCGTCGACAAAGGCTTCATCGGTAACCACGGAGAACAGGCTGTTATACGTCATCGGGGTATCCTCATGTTTGGTTGCTGCTCCTACGCTAATCGCCTTCGCATGGATTCCGCTTTGATGCGCATCAAGAAATGTGCCACCCGTTATTGATGCAGATCAAGGCAACGTCTTGGCACGCGCAGCATTAACGCAGCAGTCTAAACGCGCCCGCGCGACGAAGTTCGAATCGCGCGGTAAGAGACGAAGGGACGCAACATGACGAACTACATCAAGCTGATCGTGCTTGGCCTCATCACGCTTTTCGCGTTGATTGCCGCCAATTTCGCGCGCGATCTGGCCTATCTGGTCAATGCGCTGACGGTGGCGCTGGCCGCTGGTGGCCTATTTATTTGGGTTTTGCGCAATACGGATGAGCCCGTACCGAACGTGGACCTGTCCGGCGAATATATGGATGGCGTCGTGCGCGCCGGCGTGATCGCGACCGCCCTTTGGGGCGTTGTCGGCTTTCTGGCCGGGACGTTCATCGCCTTCCAACTGGCCTTTCCGCAGCTCAACTTCGAGTGGGCGCAGGGCTACATGAACTTCGGTCGGTTGCGGCCCNTGCACACCTCGGCGGTGATTTTCGCGTTTGGGGGCAATGCCCTGATCGCGACGTCCTTCTACGTGGTGCAACGCACATCGGCAGCCCGCCTTTGGGGCGGCAATCTTGCGTGGTTCGTCTTCTGGGGTTTCCAACTGGTGATCGTCCTTGCCGCCACCGGCTATCTTCTGGGCGCGACCCAGTCGAAAGAATACGCCGAGCCGGAATGGTACGTTGACTGGTGGCTGACCATCGTCTGGGTTGCCTACCTGGCCGTGTTCCTTGGCACCATCGTCAAGCGGAAAGAGCCGCATATCTATGTGGCCAACTGGTTCTACCTGTCGTTCATCATCACCGTGGCCATGTTGCACGTGGTGAACAACCTGAGCATTCCGGTCTCCATCTGGGGCTCCAAATCGGTTCAGGTCTTCTCGGGCGTGCAGGATGCCATGACGCAATGGTGGTACGGCCACAACGCCGTGGGCTTCTTCCTGACCGCCGGTTTCCTTGGCATGATGTATTACTTCGTGCCGAAACAGGCCGAACGCCCCGTGTTCAGCTACAAACTGTCGATCATCCACTTCTGGGCGCTGATCTTCATCTATATCTGGGCCGGTCCGCACCACCTGCATTATACGGCGCTGCCCGACTGGGCCTCGACGCTGGGCATGGTGTTCTCGATCGTTCTGTGGATGCCCTCCTGGGGTGGCATGATCAACGGCCTGATGACGCTTTCGGGTGCATGGGACAAACTGCGCACCGATCCGATCATCCGCATGATGGTGATCTCGATCGGCTTTTACGGCATGTCGACTTTTGAGGGTCCGATGATGTCGATCCGCGCGGTGAACTCGCTGTCGCACTACACCGACTGGACCATTGGCCACGTCCACTCTGGCGCGCTTGGCTGGAACGGCATGATCACCTTCGGTGCTCTGTACTTCCTCGTGCCCAAGCTGTGGAACAAGGAACGTCTTTACAGCCTGAGCATGGTCAGCTGGCACTTCTGGCTCGCGACCATTGGCATCATCCTCTACGCCGCCTCCATGTGGGTGACCGGCATCATGGAGGGCCTGATGTGGCGCGAAGTGGATGCAAACGGCTTCCTCGTGAACTCCTTCGCCGACACCGTGGACGCCAAGCTGCCCATGTACATCGTACGTGGTCTGGGCGGGGTGCTCTATGTCGCTGGTGGCATCATCATGTGCTACAACCTTTACATGACCGTAAGACGGAGCCCGGCTGTCGAAGCCAACAACTCCGTTGTCCCGGCCGAATAAGAGGAGGGACCGATCAATGGGAATTCTCGACAAACACACGATCCTTGAGAAGAACGTTACGCTTCTTTCGATCTTTGCCTTCCTCGTTGTCACCATCGGCGGCATCGTACAGATCGCACCCCTGTTCTGGTTGGAGAACACCATCGAGGATGTAGAGGGCATGCGCCCCTACACCCCGCTGGAACTGACCGGGCGCGATATCTACATCCGTGAGGGTTGCTATGTGTGCCACAGCCAGATGATCCGCCCCATGCGGGACGAGGTCGAACGTTATGGTCACTACAGCCTCGCCGCGGAATCGCAGTACGATCACCCGTTCCAGTGGGGCTCCAAGCGGACAGGGCCCGACCTTGCCCGCGTCGGTGGCCGCTATTCGGACGAGTGGCACGTCGACCACCTGCGCGATCCGCAATCGGTGGTGCCGGAATCGGTGATGCCCAAGTATGGTTATCTCGAAGACCGGATGATCGAAGGCACCTATATCGCGGACTTGCTGTCGACACATGCCCTTGTGGGTGTGCCCTACAGCGACGAGATGATCGAAAACGCGCAGGCTGACTTTGCCGTGCAGACCGATCCATTCGGTGACACCGACGGGTTGTTCGAACGCTACGGCGAAAACGTGAACGTGCGCAACTTCGACGGGCAGCCGGGCATATCGGAAGCTGACGCGCTGATCGCGTATATGCAAATGCTGGGTACCTTGGTTGACTTCTCAACCTTCACCCCGGTGGCAAACCGCTAGGAAAAGGACAAGGACCAATGGAAACCTATTCCTTTCTTCGTCAGTTCGCCGACAGCTGGATGCTTCTGTTTCTCTTTGTGTTCTTCATCGGTGTGGTGATCTGGGTCTTCCGACCCGGATCCACCAAGACCTATGATAACCCATCGAACATCCCCTTCCGGCACGAGGACAAGCCCGCCACGGGCGAGGACGCTGACGCCGAAGACAATTCCGCCAAGCGCGGTGAAGCCGACGCCAAGGAGGCGTGAACGACATGGCAAAAAATCCAAAACAGCAAAAACAGGAACCGGATACCACCGGCCACGAATGGGACGGCATTCAGGAGTATAACAACCCCCTGCCGCGCTGGTGGCTGTGGATCTTCTACGCCACGATCGTCTGGGGCATCTGGTACACCATCGCCTATCCGGCCTGGCCCGGTATCAAGGATGCCACCTCGGGCTACCTTGGCTGGTCGACCCGCGCCAACGTGGCGCAGGACATCGCCGAGGCCGAAGCCGCCAATGCCGCGATCAACGAAAAACTCGCCTCGGTCGAGCTGGCCTCGATCGCCGGTGATGAAGAACTGGCCACCTATGCCACCTCGGCGGGTGAGTCGATCTTCATGACGTGGTGTGCGCAGTGTCACGGCTCGGGCGCGGCTGGCGCCAAGGGCTATCCCAACCTGCAAGACGATGCATGGCTTTGGGGCGGCACGATGGAGGACATCCATTACAGCGTCAAANACGGCATCCGGAACGAAGACGACCCCGATGCGCGTTACTCGGAAATGCCCGCCTTTGGCGAGCTTCTGGACGAGGCGCAGGTTGAACAGGTGGTCAACTACGTGATGTCGCTGTCGCCTGCATACGAGCCGGTCGATGCCTCATTGGTCGAGGCGGGCCAGACTGTCTATCTGGACAACTGTGCCGCTTGTCACGGCGACAACGGGATGGGCGATATCTACCAAGGCGCGCCGAACCTTGCCGATGCCATCTGGCTTTATGGTGGGGATTACGACGCGGTGAAATACACGGTGGTCAACTCGCGCTTTGGCGTGATGCCCCCGATGGGTGGTGCAGAGTTGAGCGAGGCGGAAATCCGCGCTGTCACCACCTATGTCCACCAGTTGGGCGGCGGCGAATAAGCCCCGCCTGAAAAGAACACCCGCAGACGCATCGCGCCTGCGGGTTCGGCACCGGCCCTTCCGTCCTGTTCGCGCGTTTCCTGGAAGGCCGGTGCCACTTTTCTCCGCGAAATCACTGGCCTCTGTCAACGCCGCTCGGGCGTTTTTGGCGTTTTCCAACGGCCATGTGTCCAAGGCCAGTGCTGCCTGTGGCCGGCCATTGAGCCGGGGCGCTCAAGCGGGTCTGCCAAGCCTTCAGTCACGGCGGCGGCCCTCTGTGTGGGCGACGAGCTCGGCGCTGTCGCGGGTGTCGAAGGCGGGCCCCTTTTTCCAATGGCCCGGTGCGCCCCAATGTACGCGGTGATCGGTCCGAGTGGCAGTATTGAAAGATTTTGCGAAAATACCAAGCATGGTTTGTCCTTTCCTCTGTGCGTTTCCTGCCTTTATTTATGGCTACTGACTGCGCATAATGCGACTCAGGAAAAATTTTGAGATGTAAGGAAAACTGACACTTGGATTGGCTGAACCTGCCGCCCCTGACCGCGCTTCGCGCCTTTGCCGCCTTGGCCGAGACAGGCTCGGCCAGTGCCGCGGGTGCGGCTCTGAACGTCAGCCACGCGGCGATCAGCCAGCAGATCAAAACGCTTGAAGGGCATATGGGGCTGACGCTGGTGGATCGGTCGGGGCGCAGTCTGGCCCTGACGCCCGAGGGGCGGCAACTGGCCGAGGCGCTAACAAGCGGGTTCGGCGGCATTGCCCGCACCATAGAGGCGCTGACCGGGGCTGATGCGGGGCGTGCGCTGCAAATCTCGACCACGCCCAGTTTCGCGGCGCATTGGCTGATGCCGCGGCTGGCCGCATTCCGGCAGGCGCATCCCGGCACCGACATCATGATCGACCCGACACCGCAGATGGTCACGCTTGAGCCCGGCGGGATCGACATTGCCATTCGCCATGGCAGCGGGGATTGGCCGGGTCTTGATGCGCATCTGTTGTTCAAGTCGCCTATCGTGGCGGTGGCCGCCCCCGGCCTTGTCGAGGGCAAGGAGATATCGGAACCTGCCGATCTCGTCGGCCTGCCATGGTTGCAGGAGTACGGAACGAATGAGTCCTCGGATTGGCTGCGGTCCCAAGGCGTTACCGCAGACCGCGAAGGCGGTTTGACGCAAGTTCCGGGGAACCTGCTTCTGGATGGGCTGCGCAATGGCTATGGCGTGGCGGTGACCGTGCATGAATGGGTGTGCCGGGACATTGCCGCCGGCCGGTTGCTGGAACTCTTCCGCGAAAAGGAAGGCGCCGGATACTACATCGTTTCGCGCAAAGGCCCACTGCGCCCGCGCGCCAAAGCCTTTGCCAATTGGCTGCGGCGCGAGGCGCGAAATGCCGCACGCGATTTGGCGCAGGAATGAATAGATCACTTTCAGAGTCAGAATTTGACCCAAATCAAGGCTGGCCAGCCCCGCGCCTGAAAGAACAGCCTAGAACAAGAACGCGAACATCGGAGTGATTCCGTGGCCGACACCCAACCCGACACACCCCCAAGCCTTTATGCCGCCAGGGAGCCTGTCTTTCCAAAGAAGGTTTACGGCAAATTCCGCAATCTCAAGTGGATCATCATGGCGGTCACGCTGGGCATCTATTACCTGACGCCCTGGATTCGCTGGGACCGGGGGCCAAGCCTGCCGGATCAGGCGGTGTTGATCGACCTTGCCAACCGCCGCTTCTATTTCTTCTGGATCGAGATTTGGCCGCATGAGTTTTACTTCATCGCCGGTTTGCTTGTCATGGCCGGGCTGGGCCTGTTCCTGTTTACCTCGGCCTTGGGCCGCGTGTGGTGCGGTTATGCATGCCCACAGACGGTTTGGACCGACCTTTTCATTCTGGTGGAGCGCTGGATCGAAGGCGACCGCAACGCGCGCCTGCGGCTGCATCGGCAGAAAAAGCTGGATGCGCGCAAGGTGCGCCTGCGCCTGACCAAGTGGATCACGTGGTTGTTGATCGCGGCGGCGACGGGCGGCGCTTGGGTGTTTTATTTCGCCGATGCTCCAACGCTTTTGGTAGATCTGTTCACGCTGAACGCCCACCCGATTGCCTATACCACCGTCGCCATCCTGACCGGCACCACCTTCTTTTTCGGCGGGATCGCGCGGGAGCAGGTTTGCATCTATGCCTGCCCGTGGCCGCGCATTCAGGCGGCGATGATGGACGAAGACACCCTGACCGTCGGTTACCGCGAATGGCGTGGTGAGCCGCGCAAGAACTCAGAAGAGGTCAAGGCCGGGGCCGAACAGGGCGATTGCATTGATTGCATGGCCTGCGTCAACGTCTGCCCGGTGGGCATCGACATCCGCGACGGGCAACAGCTTGAGTGTATCACCTGTGCGCTTTGTATCGACGCCTGCGATGACATCATGGCCAAGATCGGCAAGCCCCGCGGCTTGATCGACTACATGGCGCTGACCGATGAAGTGTCCGAGCGCGCGGGCGGTGAGCCGAAACCGATCATCAAGCATATCCTGCGCCCCCGGACGATCCTTTATACCTCGCTTTGGTCGCTGGTCGGGGTCGGCCTGATCTTTGCGCTTTTCATCCGGTCTGATATCGACATGACAGTGGCCCCGGTGCGTAACCCGACCTTCGTGACCATGTCCGATGGCTCGATCCGCAACGCCTATGAGGTGCGCCTGCGCAACAAGCACGGCGAGGATCGCCCCTTCCGCCTTTCGGTCAAGGGTGAGGATCCGTCGATCCGCCTGCAACTGGAGGGAACGCCCTATGCCACCGTGGATGTCCCCGCGGACTCCACCAAACTGCAACGTGTCTACCTCATTGCGCCGCCTTCGTCGGACGCTGCCGAGGATGAGCGCACCGAGGTCCGCCTCTGGGTCGAGGATATCGCCAATGGCGAACGCGCTTACGAAGATACATTCTTTAACGGGAGGTCCAACTGATGGCCGAACGCAAACTCACCGGCAAACATGTGCTCTTTGGCTTTGTCGCCGCTTTCACCGTGATTATCGGGGTCAATCTCGTGCTGGCCTATTCCGCGGTCAAAACCTTCCCCGGGTTGGAGGTTAAGAATTCCTATGTGGCCAGCCAGACGTTCGATGATCGCAAGGCAGCGCAGGAGGCGCTTGGTTGGCAGATTAGCGCACACCACAAGGCGGGTATCCTAACGCTTGGCATCACCGACCCGCAGGGTGCCCCCGTCGAAGTGGCCGACCTCAAAGCCACGGTAGGCCGCGCGACCCATGTGAAAGATGACGTTACGCCCGAGTTCATTTTCAATGGCTCGGCCTATGTGGCACCGGTGGAACTGGGCGATGGAAACTGGAACATTCGCATGATCGCGCTGGCCGATGACGGGACCGAGTTCAAACAGCGGGTCGTGCTGATCAAGGACTGATGTGATGACCGCCACCATGCGCTCCAACACCTCGGCTTGCCCGGCCTGCGCCGCCGCCCCGGCGGCGGAATCGCTGGCCGAGGTCGACCGGACCCCGGCCCAGATCGCCCTGTCGCTGCCGGGGATTCATTGCTCGGCCTGTATCACCAAGATCGAGAAGGCGCTGAATGCGCATCCGGCGGTCACATCCGCCCGGGTGAACCTGACCCTCAAGCGCGCCAGCATCGAGGCCGAGCCGGATGTCACCGCCCAAGAAATGAAGCATTTGGTCGAAGGGCTGGGATACGAGGCGCATGAGCTGGACGCCGGCACATTGAATGCCACGGCAACCGACAAGGCGGGCCGCGACCTGTTGATGCGGCTGGCGGTGGCGGGCTTTGCCTCGATGAACGTCATGCTTTTGTCGGTGTCGGTCTGGTCCGGCGCGGCGGATGCCACGCGCGACCTGTTCCACTGGATTTCCGCGGCCATTGCCCTGCCGACCATCGCCTTTTCCGGGCAGCCGTTTTTCCGCAACGCATGGGCGGCGCTGTCCAACCGACAACTCAACATGGATGTGCCGATCACGCTGGCCATCCTGCTGGCGATCATCACCTCGCTCTGGGAAACCTCGCTCTCGGGCAAGCACGCCTATTTCGATGCGGCTCTGGCGCTGACCTTCTTCTTGCTGGCAGGCCGCTACCTTGACCACCGCACGCGCGCGATTGCCCGCTCGGCGGCGGAGGAACTGACCGCGCTTGAGGTGCCACGCGCCACGCGCGTGCGCGAGGACGGCAGCGAGGAAGTGGTGAACGTGGCAGATCTGGCCGTGGGGGATTTGATCCTCGTACGCCCCGGCGCACGCATGCCCGTGGATGGCGAGATCACCCAAGGCACGTCCGAGTTGGACCGCTCGCTTCTGACGGGCGAAACCTTGCCGGTCTTTGCCGAAGTGGGGCAAGGGGTTTCGGCAGGGGAGGTGAACCTGACCGGGCCGCTGACCATTCGCGCCAGTGCCGTGGGGCAAGACACTTCGCTTCATCAAATGGCCGATCTGGTGGCCATCGCGGAATCCGGCCGCTCGCGCTATACCTCTCTGGCTGACAAGGCGGCGAAGCTCTATGCGCCCGGCGTGCATATCCTCTCGGCCTTGGCCTTCGTGGGCTGGTATCTTTACACCTTTGATCTGCGCACGGCGCTGAATATTGCCGCCGCCGTCCTGATCATCACCTGCCCCTGTGCGCTGGGCCTTGCTGTCCCTGCGGTGACAACCGCCGCCTCGGGGCGGCTTTTCCGGCGGGGGATGCTGATCAAGCATGAAACCGCGCTGGAGCGTTTGGCGCAGGTGGATACGGTGGTCTTCGACAAGACCGGTACGTTGACGGCGG
>PR_CR_10_Liq_1_inCRDRAFT_1000375_pt1 | contig 28115 bp, 29 predicted proteins | sample PRCRCaboRojoPR_3_FD_10241 | JGI IMG/M metagenome (IMG submission 10241)
CGGAGGGCCCCGGCGATGTGAGTCTTTCGGATCTTCGCTATGCAGCCGGCCTGGGGCTGGTGTATTACTCGCCCATCGGCCCGCTGACCATGAGCGTATCCAGCCCTCTGAACGATAAAGAGGGCGATGAGACGCAGTTTTTTCAATTCACCATTGGTGCGTTCTTTTAAATGGCCAACAACCAAGCATTCTGGATCAAACCACTGGCATTGCTGCTCCTGGCGCTGGGGGTGATGGGCACGGCGGTGGCCCAGACCGTGCAGGATCTGCGCATCGGTTACGTCAACCCGGGGCGGGTCTCCGACGAAGCGCCCCAGGCAGATGCGGCCCGCGAGCGACTCCAGCGCGAGTTTGCACCGCGGGATGAGCAGATCGTCGCCATGCAGGAGACCCTGCGGGCGCTCGAGGACCGGCTCGCCGAACAGCGCATGACGCTGGACGCCGAGGCCGAGCAGGAGTTGCAGCGCGAGATCGTCACCCGCCGCCGGCAGATCCAACGCCAGCAGGAGGCCTTCCGCGAAGACTTCAACATGCGCCGCAATGAAGCCCTTGGCGATCTCCAGCAGCGCATTCTGCGGGTGGTCGAGTCGTTCGCCGCCGAGCAGGGGTATGACCTGGTGGTCAGCGACGGTGTGGTCTTCGCCAGCGATGCGGTCAACATCACCGACCGCATCATCGAGCGGCTGCAACGCCAGTATGAACAGCAAAACGCCGCCGAGTGATCCGGTGCCGTCCCCCGGCCCGAGACAACTGACGCTGGGCGAACTGGCCTCGGCCACCGGGATGGATCTCGATGGCGGGGCCGAGACCGCGGTCGATCGGGTCGCCTCGCTGCTCGAGGCCGGCCCGGGGGCGGTGAGCTTTCTGGCCAATACCCGGTATCGCCGGCAGCTTGCCCAGACCCGCGCCACGGCGGTCATCCTGCATCCCTCGGAGGCGGTCGAGGGCTATCCCTTCTGCATGCTCTACTCGCGCAATCCCTATTTTGACTTTGCCCGGGTGGCCCGACTGCTCAACCCGCTGCCGGCGGTGCAGCCGGGGATCGCGTCCTCGGCGGTGGTGGCCGCCGATGCCCGGGTGGATGCCGCAGCCGAGATCGGCGAGGGCGTGGTGGTGCAAAGCGGTGCGGCAATCGGGCCGGGCTGCCGGATCGGCCCGGGGGTGGTGATCGGCAGCGATGCCCGGCTGGGGGCCGACTGTCGAGTCGAGGCCAACGCCGCCATCCTTGCCGGGGTTCGACTGGGCGATCGGGTGCATGTCCAGGCCGGGGCGGTGATTGGCAGTGACGGCTTCGGCTTTGCCCGGGGTGAACACCACTGGGAGGCGGTGCCACAGCTTGGCGCGGTGATCATCGAGGATGATGTCTGTATCGGGGCCAACACCACGGTGGACCGCGGCTCGCAGGGGGATACGGTTATCGAGCAGGGATGCAAGCTCGATAACCTGGTACAGGTGGCCCACAATGTGCGGATTGGCGCGCATACGGTGATCGCCGCGAACACGGGGATATCCGGCAGCACGGTGATCGGGTCGTGCTGTACGATTGGCGGCGCCGTGGGGATTGCCGGGCATCTGGAGATCGCCGCCGGGACCACGCTCACCGGCATGGCCATGGTCACCGGCAGCATTACCGAGCCGGGGATCTACTCATCGGGTGTGCCGGCGTCTCCCAACCGCGAATGGCGCCGGAACGCGGTTCGTTTCGGGCAGCTGGAGGGGCTGGTCCGGCGCGTCGAGCAACTCGAAAAAACCCTGGGGGCGGGAGACAAAGAGTGACAGATCAGACAACCACCGCGGCGCGGACGCTCGATCTCAACGGGATCAAGCGTCGGCTGCCGCATCGCTATCCCTTCCTGCTGGTCGATCGGGTGGTGGACTACACCCCGGGCGAGTCCCTGCAGGCGGTGCACAATGCCAGTGCCAGCGCCTGGTGGGTGCCGGGGCATTTTCCGGGCGAGGCCATCATGCCCGGGGTGCTGCTGGTCGAAGCGCTTGCCCAGGCCTGTGGGCTGCTTGCCTTTGTCACCCGCGAGGCCGAGCCCGACGCCGAGCTGCCACCCGAGGCCCCGCTTTTCTACCTGGTCGGCGTGGATGAGGCGCGGTTCAAGTCCCCGGTGGTGCCCGGTGATGCGGTGTCGCTGGCCGTCGAACTCGATCGCGTGGTCCGGGGTATCTGGCTTTTCAAAGCCCGGGCCGAGGTGGATAGCCGACTGGCGGTGAGCTGCGGGATTCGCTGCACCATGAGGGCATCGTGACCGGCATCGATCCCACTGCGGTGGTCGACCCGGAGGCCCGGCTGGCCGATGACGTGGTGGTGGGCCCGTATGCGGTGATCGGCGCCGGGGTGCAGATCGACAGCGGTTGCTGGGTCGGCCCCCACGCGGTGATCAACGGCCCCACCCACATTGGGGCCGACTCCCGGGTGTTTCAGTTCGCCTCGGTGGGTGAAGTGCCGCAGGATAAAAAATTCCACGGCGAGGAAAGCCGGCTGGAGATCGGCCGGCGCAACACCATTCGCGAGTGTGTGACCATCAACCGCGGAACGGCGGATGGCGGTGGCACCACGCGCCTCGGCGATGACAACTGGATCATGGCCTACGTGCATATCGCCCATGACTGCCAGGTGGGCAACGGCGTGGTCTTTGCCAATGGGGCATCGCTGGCCGGTCATGTCGAGGTGGGCGATCGCGTCACCCTGGGTGGATTCAGCCTGGTCCACCAGTTCTGCCGTCTGGGCCAGGGCTGCTTTACCGCGATGGGCAGTTGCATCCGTCAGGATGTGCCCCCCTGGGTGATGGTGGCCGGTGATCCGGCCGAGCCCCATGGCACCAACAGCGAGGGGCTGCGGCGCCAGGGGTTTGATCAAGCCGCCCAGCAGCGGCTGCGCAACGCCTATCGGCTTTTGTACAAACGCGGTCTGCGGCTTGCCGAGGCGCTCGAGACCATCGAGGCCGAGGCGCAGGGGGATCCGGCGATCATGGAGTTTCTGGCCTTTCTGCGGGCATCCCCCCGCGGCATTGTGCGCTGAGCCCGGCGATGCGGATCGCAATGGTCGCCGGAGAACCCTCCGGGGATTATCTGGGCGGTGGGTTGATCCGCGCCCTCAAGGCCCGCTACCCCGACGCCCGTTTTGAGGGGATCGGCGGCCGGCACATGACCGGGGCCGGGTTGCAGAGCCTGTATCCGCTCGAGTCGTTATCGGTCATGGGCCTTGTCGAGGTGATCCGCCATCTGCCCCGGCTGCTTACGATTCGACGGGCGCTGCGGCAGCGCTGGCGGGCCGATCCACCGGATATCTTTGTCGGCGTGGATGCCCCGGATTTCAATCTGGGACTCGCCCGCCGGCTGCGCGAGACGGGGCGACCGACCGTTCAGTACGTCAGCCCCACGGTCTGGGCCTGGCGGGAGGGGCGATTGAAGGGCATACGACAGGCGGTCGATCATGTCCTTTGTATCTACCCCTTCGAGGCCGAGTTCTACGCCGAGCGGGGGATGGCGGCGAGTTTTGTCGGCCACCCGCTGGCTGATCAGATTCCGTTGACGCGGGATATCGCCGGGGCCCGGGCCGCCCTGGCCATCCCCGAAAAGCCCCTTTGCCTGGCGGTCCTGCCGGGCAGTCGGCGCAGCGAAATCGATCGATTGTTGCCGGTATTCCTGGCCGTGGGGCAGCGGTTACTCGCCTCGCACCCGGGGCTGCGGCTGGTCATTCCCGCGGCGACGCCGGCACTCTCACCGCTCATCGAGCAGGCCGTGGCCCGGGCCGGGCTCGAGGCGCATTGCACCACGATCGAAGGCGACGCCCAGACGGCGCTGGCCGCTGCGGATGCCGCGGTGGTCGCCTCGGGGACGGCAACGCTCGAGGCGATGCTTGTCGGCTGTCCGGCGGTGATGGCCTATCAGGTCAATCGGCTGACCGCCGTGCTGGCCCGCCGCTCGGTGCGTATCCCGTACTTTGCCATGCCCAATCTGATGGCCGGCGAGATGTTGATGCCCGAGTTCATCCAGGAGCAGGCCACCCCCGCGGCCATTGCCCCGGCGGTGGAGCGGCTGCTGACCGACCCGCAACGCGCCGGCGCGCTGGCCGAGCGGTTCAATACGCTGCACCAGCGCTTGCGTCGCGGCGCCGGCGAACAGGCCGCCGAAGTGGTCGCCACCCTGCTCGAGGGCCGGCGTGGATAGCCGCCTGCCCGACCCGGATGTCGCCGGGGTGGATGAGGTCGGCCGCGGCCCTTTGGCCGGTCCGGTGGTGGCCGCGGCGGTGATTCTGGATGCCGATGCCGAGCTGCCGGGATTGCGCGACTCGAAAAAGCTCACCGCCCGCCGTCGTGGGGCGCTCGATGAGATGATCCGGCAACGCGCCCGGGCATGGGCGATTGGTCTGGCCGAGGTCGAAGAAATCGATCGGCTCAATATCCGCGGCGCGACCCTGCTGGCCATGCAGCGGGCGGTGCACCAGCTAACCCCCGCGCCGCGGTCGGTGCTGGTGGACGGACGGGATGTTCCGCCGCTGCCCTATCCCGCCTCGGCGGTGGTGGGCGGCGACGATGCCGTGGCAGCCATTGCCGCGGCCTCGATCATTGCCAAGGTCCACCGCGATCGCCTCATGCAGGCGCTGCACGAGCGCTATCCCGATTATGGGCTTGACCGCAACATGGGCTATCCATCGGCCCACCACCGGGAACAGCTCCAGCGCCTGGGGCCAAGCCCCGCCCATCGACGCAGCTTTGCGCCGGTGGCCCGGGCGCTGCGCGGTGACGCGCCGGGCGGTTAGGCGTCGCGCAACACCTCGATGATGCGGTCGACATCCGCATCGGCGAGCTCTGGATAGATGGGCAGCGAGAGGCAGCGCTCGGCGGTGGCTTCGGCCACGGGCAGCTTCACCGCCGGGATGGCAACCTGGCCCGGGCCGGTGCCGTTGAAGGCCGCCTGTCGATGCAGTGGCACCGGATAGTAAACCGCCGAGGCGATGTGATGATCGTCGAGCTGCTGCATGAGCGCGGCGCGGTGGTCGCTGTCCCGGCAGAGCAGGGTGTACTGGTGGTACACGTGGCGGCCGATGCCGTCTTCGGCCGGAAGGGTGAGATCAGCCGCGCCAGTGAGTCCCTCGCTGTAGCGATGCGCCACGCGTCGGCGTTCATTGTTGAATTGATCGATATGCGGCAGCTTGGCCCGCAGGATCACCGCCTGGAGCTCGTCGAGCCGCGAGTTGTAGCCAATCCGGTCGTGGTAGTAGCGCCGGTGGCTGCCGTGGTTGCGAAGGGCGCGCAGCTGCGAGGCGGCGGCTTCGCTGGTGGCAGTCACCAGACCGCCGTCGCCATAACCGCCCAGGTTTTTGCTGGGGAAAAAGCTAAAGGCCCCGGTCGTGCCCATTGCGCCGGTCATCACGCCATCCACATCGGCGCCAAAGGACTGTGCACAGTCTTCGACGATCTCAAGGCCGTGGCGCGCCGCGATGGCGTTCAGCGCTGGCATGTCCGCCGGCTGGCCAAACAGGTGGACAGGGATGATGGCCCGGGTCCGCTCGGTGATGGCCGCTTCGACCGCAGCGGGGGCGAGGTTGTACGAGCGCGGGTCGATATCGACGAACCGGGGCGTGGCGCCGACATAGCAGATGGCCTCGGCGGTGGCGATAAAGCTAAAGGGCGTGGTGATGACCTCGTCGCCGGGCTGGACTCCGGCGGCGAGCAGAGCCAGGTGCAGGGCATCGGTGCCCGAGGCAACGGCAACGGCATGGGGGACGCCCAGGTAGTCGGCGACGGCCTGTTCCAGCGCCTGGACGTTGGGCCCGAGGATGAAGCGCGCCTCATCCAGCGCCTGGCTGAGGCCTGTGTCGATGGCCTCGCGCAGCAGCGGGTACTGGGCGGTGAGATCCACCATGGGGATGGGGCGGGGGTTTGGCTCATTCATGGCCGGTTTCCGTTGAGTTGCTTGCCGATGTCAATCGCCGCCGCCAGCGCCCGGCGTCCATCCTCGGCGCTGACCACCGGCGACTGGCCGGTTCGTATGGCATCGACAAAGGCATGGATTTCGTCGGCGAGCGCATCCCGGGCGGTGGCGTCGATGCGTTCGTGGCTGATCTGCTCCATGGTGGGTGGCCCCGGGGCATCGGCCTGACGGCGCTGAATATCCAGCCGGGCATGCTGCAGATCCAGCGAAAAATAGGCATTGGGCTGGAAGATGCGCATGCGGCGTTCCGCCTTGGGGCTCACCCGGCTGGCGGTCACATTGGCGATACAGCCGTTTTCAAAGCGCAGGCGGGCGTTGGCAATGTCGATGTCCTCGGCGATGACCGGCGCGCCACTGGCGTCCATGTGGACAAGCGGCGCGTCCACCAGCTCGAGGATCAGGTCGATGTCATGGATCATCAGATCAAGGACAACGCTGACATCCGCCCCCCGGGGGTTGAACGGGGCGATGCGGTGCGACTCGATGAAAAGCGGACTGGCGAGCCGCTCGGCGGCGGCCACCATGGCCGGGTTGAAGCGCTCGAGATGGCCCACCTGCACGATGCAGTGATGGTCCGCTGCCGTGGCGATCAGCGCATCCGCCTCGGCCAGGGTCGTGGTGATCGGCTTTTCGATGAGCAGGTGCACGCCGGCGCGCAGCAGCGGCATCGCCAGGTCATGGTGCAATCGGGTGGGGCTGACGATGCTCGCGGCATCGATCTGCCCGGCAAGCGCATCCGTGCCGGCCAGGGCGCGGCAGTCGAGCTCGGCGGCCACCGCCTCACGCCGGGCCGGGTCCGGATCCACTACCGCCACCAGCTCGCAGTCGGGATGCGCGGCATACTTCTGGGCGTGAAAGCGGCCCAGGTAGCCCACCCCGATGACGGCCACCCGAAGACCGCTCATCGGACAGCCCCCGGTCGCTGCCTGCCATGAACGCCACCAGGGCCTCGATCCACGGGGTCGCCAGGCCCGGGTCGTCGGCGATGGCCTGTCGGGCCTGTTCCAGCGTCAGCCCGCGCCGAAAAACGAGATCATAGGCCTGGCGAATGCGCCGGCGCTCGCCGGCATCCAGGCCGGCACGCTGCAGGCCGCGATGGTTCAGGCCGCGCAGCCGGCCCGGTTGCCGGTGACCGTGCAGTAGGGCGCCACATCCTGTGTCACCACCGCGCCACCGCCGACCATCGACAGCGACCCGATGCGGACAAACTGATGGACACCGCAGACCGCCGAGATATAGGCGCGGTCATCCACCTGCACATGGCCGGCCAACTGGCTGGCGTTGGAGATGGTCACCCGATCGCCGATGCGGCCGTCGTGACCGATATGACTGTAGGCCATGAACAGGTTGTGGCTGCCAATGCGCGTGACGCCGTCTTCCTTGGTGCTCGCCCGGTGGGCGGTGAAGAATTCGCGAAACCGGTTGTCGCTGCCGATGACAAGCTCGGTGGCCTCACCCGCGTAGCCGTCATCCTGTGGCGGCAGACCCAGGGTGACATGGGCGGCCAGGTGGTTGCGCGGCCCCAGACGGAGTGGCCCTTCCAGCACCGCGTGGGGGCCGACGATCGTCCCGGCGCCGATGCGCACATCGGCACCGATCACGGCATAGGCGCCGACTTCGACACCCGCTTCGAGCTCGGCTTGCGGGTGGATGACGGCCGTTGGGTGGATGTCACAATCCGGCATGCGCGCATGATGGCCGAAAGCGGATCCGACCACCAGCCCATCGCTGGTCGCCACTTGCATCGGCGGGGTACGATAAGCGCTTCCAGGATCAGGCAGACCCATGTCCAACGGCTTCGTTCATCTACACCTGCATTCGGAGTTCTCGCTCATCGACGGCATGGTCCGCGTCAAGCCGCTGGTGCAGGCGGCGGCGGCCCGTGGCATGCCCGCGGTGGCGGTGACCGATCAGGGCAACCTCTTTGGCATGGTGAAGTTCTACCGGGCGGCGCTCGATGCCGGGGTCAAGCCCATCATCGGGGCCGATCTGCGCATCGGCGATGATCGTCGTGAGGGCCACCACAACCTCACGTTCTTGTGCATGGACGACACCGGCTACGCCAATCTCACCCGGCTGATCACCGCCAGCTATCTACAGGGCCAGGATGCCGCCGGCCTGCCCATCGTCAAGCGCGAGTGGATCGATCAGTGGCATGCCGGGCTGATTGTGCTCTCTGGCGGGGCCCGCGGCGATGTCGGCGAGGCCCTGGTGGCCGGTGACGGGGCGCTGGCGCGCGAGCGGCTGGCGTTCTGGCAATCCCGCTTTGGCGATCGCTACTACCTCGAGCTGCAGCGCACCCAGCGACCCGGCGATGAGGATCATGTCCACGCGGCGGTGGCACTGGCCGCCGAGACCGCTTCGCCGGTGGTGGCCAGCAACGATGTGCGGTTTATCGACAAGGATGACTTCGAAGCCCACGAGGCGCGGGTCTGCATCCATCAGGGCCGGATCCTGCACGAGCAGTCACGGCCCCGGGATTACAGCGAGGCGCAGTACCTCAAAGACGCCGAGTCCATGCAGGCGCTGTTCGAGGACATCCCCGAGGCCATCGACAATACCCTGGCGATTGCCCGGCGCTGCAACCTCTCATTGACCCTGGGTCAGAATGCGCTGCCGGATTTTCCGGTCCCGGCGGGGACGACCATCGACGGGTTGCTCCGCGAGCAGGCCCGCGCCGGACTCGCGCAACGGATCGAGCGGTTGGGTACCCCGGGCGGGGACGAGGCGGATTACTGGGCGCGGCTCGATCACGAGCTGGATGTCATCACCCAGATGGGCTTTCCCGGTTACTTTCTCATCGTCGCCGACTTCATCCGCTGGGCCAAGGATCAGGATATTCCCGTGGGACCCGGGCGTGGTTCGGGGGCGGGTTCCCTGGTGGCATACGCGCTGGATATAACTGACCTGGATCCATTACGTTACGATCTTCTCTTCGAGCGATTTCTCAACCCCGAGCGGGTGTCCATGCCGGATTTTGATGTCGATTTCTGCATGGAAAAGCGCGACCGGGTCATCGATTACGTCGCCGATCACTACGGCCGCGAGAAGGTCTCGCAGATCGCCACCCACGGCACCATGGCGGCCCGGGCGGTGGTCCGTGACGTCGGCCGGGTCCTGGGGCATGGCTATGGCTATGTCGATCGCATCGCCAAGCTGATCCCCTTCGAGCTGGGCATGACGCTGGACAAGGCACTCGCCCAGGAGGCGGATCTTCGCGAGTTGCAGTCCCAGGATGAGGACGTCGCGGTGTTGCTCGAGCTCGCGGGTCGGCTCGAGGGGTTGTCGCGCAATGTGGGCAAGCACGCCGGCGGGGTGGTGATCGCCCCCTCGGATCTGACCGATTTTGCCCCGCTTTACTGCGAACCCGGGGGTGGGGGGCTCGCGACCCAGTTCGACAAGGATGATGTCGAGGCGGTGGGGCTTGTGAAGTTCGACTTCCTGGGCCTTCGCACGCTGACCATCATCGACTGGACGGTCAAGGCGGTGAACGAGCTGCGCGGGCGAGCGGTGAGGATGCGCTGGATATCGCCACCATCCCGCTTGACGATGCTGCGGTGTTCGAGCGGCTCAAGGAATGCCAGACCACGGCGGTGTTTCAGTTGGAATCGCGCGGGATGAAGGATCTCATCCGGCGGCTGCAACCGGATAGTTTCGAGGACATCATCGCCCTGGTGGCGCTCTTTCGGCCCGGTCCGCTGCAGTCCGGGATGGTCGAGGACTTCATCGATCGCAAACACGGCCGCAAACCGGTGGCCTATCCAACGCCCGAGCTGCACCACGATGCGCTCAAACCCATCCTCCAGCCCACGTACGGGGTGATCCTGTATCAGGAGCAGGTCATGCAGATTGCCCAGGCGGTCGGCGGCTACAGCCTGGGCGAGGCCGATCTGCTGCGGCGGGCGATGGGCAAGAAAAAGCCCGAAGAGATGGCCAAGCAGCGCAGTATCTTTCTCGAAGGGGCCATGGGGCAGGGGCTTCGCCGCGAGCATGCCGAGGGGCTGTTCGATCTGATGGAGAAGTTCGCCGGCTACGGGTTCAACAAGTCCCACTCGGCGGCCTATGCCTTGCTTTCGTATCAGACCGCCTGGCTCAAGGCGCACTACCCATCGGCGTTCATGGCGGCGGTGCTGTCATCGGATATGGATAACACCGACAAGGTGGTCACGCTGATTGACGAGTGCCGGGCCATGGGGCTGGATGTCGCGCCGCCGGATATCAACCGATCCGACTGGATGTTCCGCGCCGCCGGCGAGCGCGGGCTGGTCTACGGACTCGGTGCCGTCAAGGGGGTCGGGTATGCCGCCGTCGAGGCCATTGTCGAGGCCCGCCAGCGCGGTGATGATTTTGCCGATCTCTACGACCTCTGCCGTCGGGTGGATCTTCGCCGCGTCAACCGCCGGGTGCTCGAGGCGCTGGTCCGCTCGGGCAGTCTCGATGCCATCACCGCCAATCGGGCCACCGCCATGGCCGATCTGCCCCGGGCGCTGCAGGCGGCGGAGCAGCAAAGCCGCAACACCGAGCTGGGCCAGGACGACCTCTTTGGCATGGGGGCAACCCCGGCGGATACGCCCGAGGCACCGGCCAACGAGCCCGGGGTGCAGCACACGGAATGGCCCGAACATGAACGCCTGGCCGCCGAGAAGGACACCCTGGGGCTGTATCTCACCGGCCACCCCATTGCCGCCTTTGAATCCGAGCTTGGCGGGTTTATCAGCTGCCGTCTCTACGATGCCGCCATGGGCGCGGGGGTCGACCGCGGCGCCGGGCGCCGTGAAGGCGAGCGCCGGGTCGTGCTCGCCGGGCTGGTGGTGGCGGTGCGCAGTCGCATCACCCAGAGCGGGCGGCGGCTCGGGTTTGTCACCCTCGATGACCGGACCGCCCGGCTCGAGGTGGTGCTTTTTGGCGATGTCTTCCAGCGTTATCGGCAGATGCTCGAGAAAGACACGCTGGTGGTGGTCGAAGGGGATCTGGGCTACGACGAGTTCAGCGACGGCTATCGCCTGTCCGCCGAGCGGGTCTATGACATGGCAGGGGCCCGGCAGGCGTTTGCCCGTCGTCTGGTCCTGCGGGTCGGCGCCGAGCAGGCCGGCAACGGATTCGTCCAGCGCCTCGAGCAGGCGCTGGCACCCTTTCAGCGCGGCGACTGCCGGGTCTGTGTCGACTATGCCGGCCGCGGCGGGACCTGCCGGCTGCGGTTTGCCGATGAGTGGTCGGTGCGCCCCGAGCCCGAGCTGCTCGCCGCGCTCGAGCAGCTGCTGCCCGACGCCGGGGTCGAAGTGGATTATCGCCGCTGAGTGTCACGGGTGCGTGGTAATATTTAAGGGTAATCAATGCAGGAGCGCAGGCTTTGGCCAGCAGCGATTTGAACTTTCTTGAATTCGAACGACCCATCGCCGAACTCGAGGCGAAGATCGAGGAGCTGCGCTACGTCGGTGACGATGCCGAGGTCAGCATCACCGACGAGCTAAGCCGGCTGCAGACCAAGTCGCGGCAGCTCACCGAGCAGATCTTTCGCAGCCTCACCCCCTGGCAGGTGGCGCAGCTTGCCCGGCATCCAAAACGGCCCTATGCGCAGGATTACATCGATGCGATCTTCACCGACTTCGAAGAGTTGCATGGTGATCGGGCCTATGCCGACGATGCCGCCATGGTGGGCGGCCTGGCACGCCTCGATGGCCGCGCGGTGATGGTGGTCGGCGAGCAGAAAGGCCGCGACACCCGCGAGAAGATCGCCCGCAACTTTGGTATGCCCAAACCCGAGGGCTATCGCAAGGCACGTCGGCTCTTTGCCATGGCCGAGCGCTTTGGTCTGCCGGTTTTCACCTTCATCGACACCCCGGGCGCCTACCCCGGTGTGGGCGCCGAGGAACGGGGCCAGAGCGAAGCGATCGCCCATAACCTGTTTGCCATGGCGCAGTTGCGCACACCGGTGATCTGCACTGTCATCGGCGAGGGCGGCTCGGGCGGGGCCCTGGCCATCAGTGTCGGCGACCGGCTGTTGATGCTCGAATACAGCACCTATTCGGTGATCTCGCCCGAGGGCTGNGCATCGATTCTCTGGAAAAGCGCGGACAAGGCGGCCGACGCGGCCGAGGCCATGGGGATCACCGCCTCGCGACTGGCCGAACTGGGCCTGGTGGACGAGGTGGTGGCCGAGCCGCTGGGCGGTGCCCATCGGGATACGGCGGATATGGCCGGTCGGCTGGGGCAGTGCCTGCGCCGGCAGCTGGCGGATGTCGAGTCCATGGGCGCTGATGCCATGCTCGAGAAGCGCTACCAGCGTCTGATGGATCTCGGCCACTTCCGCGAGTGAGCCACGACGTGGCGGGGCCGTCGCCGGCGCTCATCCTCGATGCATTGCCCGGCGATGCCCACGCGCTGGCGGTGGGGTTCAGCGGCGGGGTCGACTCCAGCGTCCTGCTCGATCTGGCCGGCCAGTGCGGCCATCCGGTCCGGGCCATTCACATCCACCACGGCCTGAGCCCCGACGCCGATCAATGGACGGATCATTGCCGCTCGGTCTGCCAGCGCTACGGCATCGATCTGCAGGTGGTGGGTGTTCGCCCCCACCAACAGGGCCAGGGGCCGGAAGCGGCGGCCCGCCAGGCGCGTTATCAGGCCTTCGAGGCCGCCCTGGCCGAGGGTGAGGCATTGCTACTGGGCCATCACGCCGATGACCAGGCCGAGACCCTGCTGCTGCGGCTTTTGCGGGGCACGGGCCCGGACGGGATGGGCGGCATGGCCCGGGTGCGCCCGCTGGGCAAGGGCTGGCTGGTCCGGCCGTTGCTCGATCAAACCCGGCGCGATCTCAAAGCCTATGCCCACGACCAGGGGCTTGGCTGGGTGGATGACCCGAGCAACGACCAGTCACACTTTGATCGCAACTATCTGCGCCACCACGTCCTGCCGGCACTGATCGCCCGGTGGCCACAGGCGGTATCCGCCATCACCCGTTATGCCGCCACCGCCGGGAGGAGGCGCAGGCCACCCGGCCGCTGGTGGACCGCTGGCTCGCCGAGCATGCCCTTTTCAATGGGCCTGGCGGCGATGCGGCGCCCGGGGCCATCGGCCCGCTGCCGGTCGAGTCGCTGGCCGCCGAGCCGATCCCCCTGCAAAAGGTGTTATTACGCCGTTGGCTCACCGTCGGCGGGATGGCGGTGCCGGGCAGTCAACAGCTTGCCGCCGGCCGGGCGATGCTGCTCGAGGCCAGCGCCGATGCCCAGCCGCAATGGACGTGGCCCGGTGGACGGGTCGGTCGTCACCGCGGTTATCTTTTTCGGCTGCCGGCGCAGTGGCCGCCGGTGCCGGCGCCCATGCGGCTTCATCCCGGCGCGGCGCAGGCCTGGGGGGATATGGGCCGGATCGTTGTGGGCCAAAGCGTGGCGGCCGATGAAGGGCTCTGGGTTCGACCGCCGCGGCCCGGCGATCGATTGCCGATCCGGCGTGGGGGCCATACCCCGGTCAAAGAGCGGCTGCGCCGCGCCGGGGTGCCGCCGTGGTGGCGACATCGACTGCCCTTGCTGGTGGATGAATCCGACAAGCCCCTGGCGCTGATCGACGGCTCGGCCACCGGGGACGGGCCAGGGGATGAGGGGCTTTTCTTTGCCCCCGCCCGGCTGCCCAGCGGGCCGGACTGGCACTGGCTCGGGCCGGGTCGCGGCTGACCGATCCCGGGCGCGGGTTGATTGTGCCCTCATCGGGGTTCTGCTACCGTTTGCTCCCGTCCTGCGGCGGCCTCCCGCCGCTGCTTTTTGCCACCAGGCCGACGGAATAATGACGCGATTTATCTTTATCACCGGCGGTGTCGTGTCCTCACTGGGCAAAGGCATCGCTGCCGCTTCGCTGGGCAGTATCCTCCAGGCACGCGGCCTGAGCGTGACCATGGTCAAGCTCGACCCCTACATCAACGTCGACCCCGGGACGATGAGCCCGTTCCAGCACGGTGAGGTGTTTGTCACCGATGACGGGGCCGAGACCGATCTCGACCTGGGCCATTACGAGCGCTTTGTGCGCATGCGCGCCAGCCAGGACAACAACTACACCACCGGCCGGATCTACGAACGGGTCATCCGCAAGGAGCGCCGGGGCGATTATCTGGGTGGCACGGTGCAGGTGATCCCGCATATCACCGATGAGATCAAGGCCAGCATCCAGCGTGGGGCCGGCAACGCCGACATCGCGCTTGTCGAGATTGGCGGGACGGTGGGTGATATCGAGTCGCTGCCCTTCCTCGAGGCCATCCGACAGTTGGGGACCGAGCTGGGCCGGGCGCGTTCGCTTTTCATTCATCTCACGCTGCTGCCCTGGATTGGCGCGGCCGGCGAGATGAAGACCAAACCCACCCAGCACTCGGTCAAGGAGTTGCGCTCGATCGGCATCCAGCCGGATATCCTGGTCTGCCGGGCGACGATGCCGATTCCGCCGGAAGAGCGGCGCAAGATCGCGCTTTTCACCAACGTCGATCCCGATGCGGTGATCACCGCACTCGATGTGGATAACATCTACAAGGTCCCGGCGATGCTCAAGGAACAGTCGCTGGATAGCATCGTCGCCGAGAAGTTCGACATGGAGCTGCCGCCGGCCAACCTCTCGGACTGGGAGCATGTGGTCGAGGCCATGGAGTCGCCCCGTGGCGAGGTGACCATTGCCATGGTGGGCAAGTACACCGATCTTGCCGATGCCTACATGTCGCTCAACGAGGCCCTGCGTCATGCCGGGGTGCAGAACCGGCAGAAGGTCAGCATCCGCTATGTCGACTCCGAGGCCATCGAGCGCGAGGGGACGTCGCTGCTCAACGATGTCGATGCCATTCTCGTGCCGGGCGGGTTTGGCGAGCGCGGGATCGAGGGCAAGATTGCCGCGGCGGGCTATGCCCGCGAAAACCGGGTGCCGTTTCTGGGGATCTGTCTCGGGTTGCAGGTCGCGGTGATCGATTTTGCCCGCCATGTGGCGGGCCTCGAGGGGGCCCACAGCACCGAGTTCGTCACCCATCCGCGCCATCCGGTGATCGGGCTGATCACCGAGTGGATGAACGCCGAGGGGCTAAAGGAAATCCGCGATACGCAATCCGATCTGGGCGGGACCATGCGGCTTGGCGCCCAGCCGGCAGAGCTGGTGCGCGGCAGCCTCATCCACCGCATCTATGGCAAGGATGTCATCCGCGAGCGCCACCGCCATCGCTACGAATTCAACAATGGCTACGAAAAGCCCCTCACCGATGCGGGGTTGGTGATCTCGGGCTGGTCGCAGCAGGGGCATCTGGTGGAAACCGTCGAGATCGCCGATCACCCCTGGTTTGTGGCCTGTCAGTTCCACCCCGAGTTCACCTCGACGCCGCGGGACGGGCATCCGCTTTTCAGCGGGTTCATTGAGGCGGCGGTCACCCACCACGGCGAGCGGGGCAGGCGATGAGTCCGGCGATCGAGGTGGCCGGGCGTCCCATCGGGCCGGACCAGCCGCTTTTTCTCATCGCCGGGCCCTGTGTCGTGGAGGATCATGCCGCCACGCTGGCCATCGCTGAGGCCCTCGTCGAGATGACCACCGCGCGCAATATCCCGCTGATTTTCAAAGCGTCGTTCGACAAGGCCAATCGCTCATCGGCCAGCAGTTATCGCGGCCCGGGCATGGAGGCAGGGCTGAAGGCGCTGGCGGCGGTCCGGGAGCGCCTTGGCGTGGCGGTGATCACCGATGTCCATGAGTACACCCCGCTCGATGAAGTGGCCTCGGTGGTGGATTGGTTGCAGACACCGGCATTTCTTTGCCGGCAGACCGATTTCATCCAGGCGGTGGCCGCCCAGGGGCGGGCGGTGAACATCAAAAAAGGCCAGTTCCTCGCGCCCTGGGATATGGCCAACGTGGTCGCCAAGGCCCGCGAGACGGGCAACGACCGGATTACGGTGTGCGAACGCGGCGTCTCGTTTGGCTACAACAACCTGGTGGCGGATATGCGCTCGCTGGCGGAGATGCGGGCCACCCAGGCGCCGGTGGTCTTCGACGCGACGCATTCGGTGCAGCTGCCCGGCGGGCAGGGCCATGCCTCGGGCGGGCAACGCGAACATGTCCCGGTGCTGGCCCGCGCGGCGGTGGCCGCCGGGGTCAGTGGGCTTTTCATGGAAACCCATCCCCACCCGGAGCAGGCGCGATCGGATGGGCCCAACAGCTGGCCACTGGACCGACTGCCGGCGTTGCTCGATACGCTCATCGACCTCGATGCCGTGGTCAAGCGCCATGGCTATGCCGAATCGGATCTACCAAAGGAGTCATGAATGCCGACGATTGCAAAAGTCCACGCCCGAGAGATCCTCGACTCGCGGGGTAACCCGACCCTCGAGGCCGAGGTGACCCTGGATGACGGCAGCTTTGGCCGGGCCGCGGTGCCGTCGGGGGCCTCCACCGGGGCACGCGAGGCCGTGGAGCTGCGCGATGGCGAGCCCGGACGCTATCTGGGCAAGGGCGTGCGACAGGCGGTCGCCAACGTCAACGGCGAGATCCACCAGGCACTGGTCGGGATGGATGCCAACGCCCAGCGGGCTGTGGACGAGAAGCTGATTGCCCTGGATGGGACGCCGAATAAATCCCGCCTGGGGGCCAATGCCCTGCTGGGTGCCTCGCTGGCGGTGGCCCAGGCGGCGGCCAGTGCCCGGGGCGAGGCGTTGTTCCGCCATCTCGACCAGGGGGATCTGCGCCTGCCCGTGCCCATGATGAATATCCTCAACGGCGGGGCCCATGCCAGCAACAGCGTCGATATCCAGGAGTTCATGGTCATGCCCGTGGGCTTTGACCGCTTCGGCGACGCCCTTCGCTGCGGCACCGAAATCTTCCACGCCCTCAAAAAGGTGCTCTCGGGCCGTGGGCTTAGCACCGCCGTCGGCGATGAGGGCGGCTTCGCACCGGATCTGCCTTCCAATGAGGCGGCCATCGAGGTCATCCTCGAGGCCATCGAGGCGGCCGGCTACAAGCCCGGCGAACAGGTCTGGCTGGCACTGGATGCGGCGAGCTCGGAGTTCTACGAGCAGGGGGTCTACCATCTGGCCTCGGAGGGCAAGCGGTTTTCCGCCGCCGAGTTTGCCGGTGTGCTGGCCGACTGGGTGCGGCGCTATCCGATTGTCTCGATCGAGGATGGCATGGCCGAGGATGACTGGCAGGGCTGGGCCGAGCTGACCCGGCAGATCAGCGACGGCGTACAGCTTGTCGGCGACGATCTTTTTGTCACCAACACGGCCATCTTCCGTGAGGGCATCGACCAGGGCATCGCCAACTCGATTCTGATCAAGTTCAACCAGATCGGGACCCTGACCGAGACCATGGACGCCATTGCCATGGCCGCGCAGGCGGGCTACTCGGCGGTGGTCTCGCATCGCTCGGGCGAGACCGAGGACACCATCATTGCCGATCTGGCCGTGGCGAGCAGCGCAACCCAGATCAAAACCGGCTCGCTTTGCCGATCGGATCGGGTGGCGAAATACAATCAGCTGCTGCGTATCGAAGAAGCCCTCGGCGCGCAGGCCCGCTACGCCGGTGCCGATGCCTTTCCCAACCTGCGCCGCCTGGGTGCCGGGGAGGGCTGATGAGACTCGCCGTCGCCGGGCTTTTGCTGGTTCTGCTTTTGCTCCAGGCGCGGCTCTGGCTTGGGGATGGCAGCATCCCCGAGGTGATCGCGCTGCGCGAGGCGGTCGAGCAGCAAGCGCAGGAAAACGCCCGGCTCGACGAGCGCAACCGCGCATTGGCCGCGGATGTGGCCGACCTTCGCGACGGCCTTGAGGGCATCGAAGAACGGGCCCGGCGCGATCTGGGCATGATCGGCGAGGACGAGCGCTTCTATCGGGTGATCGATGAATCGAGGCGCTGAGGCGGTCTGGGCGGTCATCCCGGCGGCCGGGCAGGGCGTGCGCATGGCCGACCCGACACCCAAGCAGTATCACCCGCTGGCAGGCCGGGCGGTGCTGCAGTGGGCGGTCGAGGCCATGCTGGGGGTGACCGCGGTGCGGGGTGTCATGGTGGCGCTCGCACCCGATGACCCCCACTGGCAACGGCTGGCCGCGGCCGCTCATCCCCGGGTGCATACCTGCACCGGCGGGGCGCAGCGCGCGGCATCGGTGCGGGCCGGACTCACGGCGCTGCGCGAGCGGGGGGCAGATCCCGGCGATGTCGTGCTGGTCCATGATGCGGCACGTCCGGCGGTGACCGTGACGGCGATCGAGCGTCTGCTCAGCGCAGCGGCCGGCGAGGCCGATGGTGGGCTGCTGGCGCTGCCGGTGCGGGATACGCTCAAAATGGACGCCGGCGATGGCCACATCGCCAGTACCATCGCCCGGGATGGGCTGTGGCAGGCCCAGACACCGCAGCTCTTCCCGCTGGGCCGGTTGCAGGAGGCGCTTGATCAGGCGGATGCCTCGGTCACCGACGAGGCCGCTGCCATGGAGTTGCTCGGTGCCCGCCCGCGCCTTGTCGAGGGCGAGGTGGGCAATATCAAATACACCTACGCAGGGGATCGCCAGTGGTTGGCCGAGCAGCTCCGGGGCCGGGGAGGGGATACCCAATGATGCGCATCGGCCAGGGGATTGACGCCCATCGGCTGGTCGCGGGTCGGCGGTTGATCATCGGCGGCGTGGACATCCCCCATGACAAGGGCCTCGAGGCGCACTCGGATGGCGATGTCCTTTTGCATGCCATCAGTGATGCCCTGCTGGGGGCCGCCGGACAGGGAGATATCGGCCGGCACTTTCCCGACAACGACCCGGCGTTCAAGGATGCCGACAGCCGGCGATTGTTGCAGGCGGTGGTCGATGGCCTCGCCCGGGAGGGCTGGCAGACGGTCAATGTCGACGCCACCATTATTGCCCAGGCGCCCCGGATGCAGCCTCATCTGCCAGCCATGGTCGGGTGTATTGCCCAAGACCTGGGCCTGGGTGATGCGGCAGTCAACCTCAAGGCAACCACCATGGAGTGGATGGGGTTTACCGGCCGTGGCGAGGGCATCGCGGCCACGGCGGTGGTCCTGATCGAAAAACCATGACCCCATGGGCGGCACTCTCCCACGCCTGGGGTGGATCGATCGGCCAGGCGGCCGTCGGCCGGGCGCCCGAGGATTTTCTCGTCAGCGAGCAGATCGGCTTTGCCGCCGACGGCGAAGGCCCCCACCTGCTCGTCGAGATTCGCAAGCGTCGGCTCAGCACCGCCGCGGCGATGACGGCACTGGCCGATCACTGGTCGGTGGACCGCCGCGGCATGGGCTATGCCGGGCGCAAGGATCGGGATGCCGTGACCCGGCAGTGGCTGACGGTGCCCTGGCCGGTCAATAGCGCCTTGCCCCCGGCCGGGCCGGTGCCCTTGCGCGATGCCGATGCCGCTTTAACGGTGCTAAGCCGCCGTCGTCATCGGCGCAAGCTGCGGGTGGGCGCTTTGACGGGCAACCGGTTCTGGCTCTGCCTGCGCGACGTCGACGCCGACCCGCGGCGGCTGCATCAACGCTTCGGCGGCATCGCCCGTGCCGGTGTCCCCAATTATTTTGGCCCGCAACGCTTCGGCCGGGACGCCGAGAACCTGAGCCGGGGGCTTGCGTGGCTTCGTGGCGGGGCGTCGCCGCGTAACCGCAGCGACCGTGGCATGCTGCTCTCGGCGGTGCGCAGTGGCTGTTTCAATCACGTGCTGAGCGCGCGTGTCGCCGATGGCGACTGGGCGCAGGTTCGCGGCATCGACGAGGTGTTTGTCCTCGACGGTCGGGGCAGCCTTTTTACCGCCGGCGACGGCGACCAGCCCGGCCTCGAGCAGCGACTCGCCGGGCTGCGCATCCATGGCACGGGCCCGCTGCCGGGCCGGCCGCGAGCCGGATTGTCGATGCCGCCGACGCTGGCCGCTCGCGAGGCCGGCTGGCTGGCGGCGATGGACGATGTCATCGCCGCCATGGCCGAGAAGGGCGTCGAGGCGGGGCGACGCGCCCTGCGCCTGGTCCCGGCGGCGATGACCTGGTGGCCGGTTGCCGAGGGGACCTGGTGGCTCGGGTTTAGCCTGCCAGCCGGTGGNTTTGCCACCACCGTGCTNCGCGAAGCGGTGGACTGGCCCGAGCCCGGGTCAGCGGCGCAGCAGCACGTATAGCGCGCCGGTGCCGCCGTCGACCGGTCGGGCCGAGCAGAAGGCCAGGACATCCTCGCGCTGGCGCAGCCAGCGATCGACCTGGCCTTTGAGCACCGGGCCGGTGTTCGAGGACCGCCGGCCCTTGCCGTGGATGACGCGAACACAGCCCAGATGGCGGCGATGGCATTCGTTGAGAAAGTCGCTGAGCAGACGCCGCGCCGGCTCGACGGTCTGGCCATGCAGATCCAGCTCGGCCATGACGCTGAACTCACCGCGGCGCAGACGCTTGAGCGTGCGCCGGTTGAGCCCGGGCCGGGCGTAGGCGAGGGCTTCGCCCAACTCGGCGCCCAGCGGGTTGCCGTCGCGTTCGCCCTCGGCGAGCTCGCGCAGCACCGCGCGGTCATCCGCGTGGCGCTGCCCGGGGATGGGGGGTGGCCGCCGCCGACGCAGCTCGGCGGTCTGTTGGGTGCTCAACGGGCGTACATCCGACATTGCGGCCCGGAACAAAGCGGTATCCGATTCGTCTTCGGCCATGATCGGCTCCCGAGAGGCGTCCGGATCGGTATAGTACACGGGCCATACGGCAGGGAGACAAGCGCAACCGATGAATATCCTGGTGAGCAACGATGACGGTTACCGTTCCACCGGTATCCGGACATTGGCGGCAGCGCTTCGAGAGCGCGCCTCGGTAACGGTCGTCGCCCCGCAGCGTGACCGCAGCGGGGCCAGCAATTCGCTGACCCTGGACTGGCCGATTCGCCTCGATCATGCCGAAGCCGGTGTCTACGGCATCGAGGGCACCCCCACCGACTGTGTGCATCTTGCCATCACCGGGCTGCTGGATGCGCTGCCGGACATGGTGGTCTCGGGCATCAATGCCGGGGCCAATCTGGGCGATGATGTCCTCTACAGCGGCACCGTGGCGGCGGCGATGGAGGGTCGGTCACTGGGGCTTCCGGCGATCGCGATTTCGCTGGCGGGCCATCACCCCACCCACTACGAGACCGCCGCCGAGGTGGCGCGGCGGCTGATACAGCGGCTGCATGACGAACCACTGCCAGCGGATACCATTCTCAACGTCAATGTCCCTGATCGGCCCTGGTCGCAGATCCAGGGGCTGGAGGCGACACGGCTTGGCCAGCGGCATCGGGCCGAGGCGGCCATTCGTGATCAGGATCCCAAGGGGCGGACCATCTACTGGATTGGCCCGCCGGGCGAGGAGCAGGACGCCGGGCCGGGGACCGACTTCAATGCGGTGGCCCGGGGGTTTGTCTCGGTCACGCCGATCGAAGTGGATCTGACCCGCTACGCCGCGCTCGATCAGATCGCCGGATGGATCCGGGGGGTNGATTGATGGACCGCCACCGCCGTCAGGGCATCGGGATGACCTCGCGGCGCACCCGGGAGCGGCTGGCGGGGCGTCTGGGGGATGCCGGCATTCGCGATGTCCATGTGCTCAACGTCATCCGCCAGATCCCCCGGCATTTGTTCGTCGACGAGGCACTGGCCTCGCGGGCCTACGAGGACACCGCCCTGCCCATCGGGCATGGGCAGACCATCTCGCAGCCGTTCGTGGTCGCGCGCATGACCGAAATCCTCATCCGCCACCGCATCCCCGGGCGGGTGCTCGAGATCGGCACCGGATCGGGCTACCAGGCGGCGGTGTTGGCCGCGCTGGTGGATCGGGTGCATACCGTCGAGCGCATCCGTGCGCTTTATGAGCGCAGTCGAGCGCTGTTTCGGCAACTCGATATCCGCAACATCCGCCAGCGCCTCAGCGACGGGCACGAGGGCTGGCCGGCGGCGGGGCCCTTCGATGCCATTCTGCTCACCGCCGCGCCGGTGGTGATCCCGCAGACGTTGTTCGATCAGCTCGCCGAGCACGGTGAGTTGCTGGCGCCGGTGGGCAGCGGCGACTCCCAGGCGCTTCGTATCCATCGCCGTGTCGAGGGGGCGATCGAGACCGAGGACATCGAAGCGGTGAGCTTTGTCCCCATGCTGGGCGGGCTTGAGTAGTGGGCGTGTTCGGCACGCTCTATAGTCTTGTCCTGCGATGGTCGGCCCACCGCCGCGCGCCCTGGTTGCTGGGCGCACTGAGCTTTGCCGAGTCGTCATTCTTTCCCATCCCGCCGGATGTGATGCTCGCCCCCATGAGCATGGCGCGGCCCGGTCGGGCCATGCGGTTTGCCACCATCACCACGGTGGCATCGGTGTTGGGCGGCATGCTTGGCTATGGCATCGGTTATCTGGCGCTGGAGATGGTCTTGCCGGTGATTGTCGACGTCGGCTATATCGATGCCTACGAAACCGCTCGAAGCTGGTTCGCGACCTGGGGATTCTGGGTGGTGCTGGTCGCGGGATTTTCCCCCATCCCCTACAAGGTCTTCACCATTGCCGGTGGGGCCATGGCCATTGCCTGGTGGCCGTTTGTGCTGGCCTCATTGATCGGTCGCGGGGCACGGTTTTATCTGGTTGCGGGGCTACTGGCCTGGGGCGGCCCGCGGCTTGAGCCCTGGTTGCGACGCTACATCGAGCGCATCGGCTGGGTGACGGTGATGTTGTTGGTCATGGTGGTGGGGTTGCTTTCGTTGTGATTCGGCGTGGCCTGGGGCTTGTCCTTGTCGTTTTGCTCATCGGCTGCAGCGAGTTCGACTACGCCAGCGACCGGGCGCTGCGCGAAGCCAGTGTGCGCAGTGGGACGCCGGCAAGCCATGTGGTCGAATCCGGCGATACCCTCTATCAGATCGCCTGGGCCTACGGGCTGGACTTTCGGGATGTGGCGCGCTGGAACGATATCGACCCACCGTATGTGATCTATGTCGGCCAGCGGCTCAGCCTGCGCCCCGGGGGTGCCAACAGGCAGGCCAGCGCCGGCGGTCGCGGCGCCGATGGCAGTGATGGCTCCCGTGGCGGTTCGACCGCGATACGCAGCTCGGCACCGAGTGGCCCGGTGGCCTGGCAATGGCCGGTGGAAGGCCAGGTGGTGCGGCGTTTTAACGCCAATGCGCTTGGCAAACAGGGGATAACCATTGCCGCCGAGCCCGGCACCACGGTACGCGCCGCCGGTGATGGCGAGGTGGTCTACAGCGGCAACGGTCTGCGGGGCTACGGCAATCTTGTCATCGTCAAGCACAACGAGCGTTTTCTCACCGCCTATGGCTACAACCGCACAGTCCTGGTGAGCGAGGGTGACCGGGTCAGCGGCGGGGATGCGATTGCAAGGATGGGCAGCGCCGGCAACCATCCCGGCGAGCTGCACTTTGAGGTCCGCGAGCAGGGCAGCCCGGTGAATCCGACCGACTATCTACCCTGACGCCGCGGCGTCGATGATCAGCGCGGCAACCACCCGGCGGCCCTCGCTCATGAGCAGGTTGTAGGTCCGGCAGGCCGAGGCGGTGTCCATGACTTCCATGCCCACGCCGGCCTGGAGGAAATCGCGCATCAGCTCACGGGCGGGAAAGTGCTGCGCGCTGCCGGTGCCAAGCAGCACCACCTCGGGGTCGAGCTCGCGGATGGCGTTCATATGCCGATCGCTGAGTTCACCCACCGCCCGCGGGCCCCATTCGGTGACCAGGGTCTGGGGCGCGACGATCACACTGACGCTGTAGGCGCCGTCGTTGATCCGCACCACGCCGTTGTCGTAGCCGAGAATGCGGTAAGCGCCGTCGGGACTGTCGAGGCTGATCTGCATGGCGGCTACCATAGCGGTGGAGGGCCGACAGCGGCAATAAGTTGACAGGAAAAGGGGGCAGATTTAGCGTTCAGCGGTTATCATGAGCACAGCGGGGGCCTTTGCCGGGCCCGACCTGAAAACTGGCCCAGGTGATCGCCTTGAACGAGGAATTCCAGCGCATCAAGCGCCTACCCCCTTACGTCTTCAACATCGTCAACGAACTCAAGGCACAGGCGAGGGCGCGGGGCGAGGACATCGTCGACTTCGGCATGGGCAATCCCGACCTGCCGACGCCACCCCATATCGTCGACAAGCTCACCGAAGCGGCCCAGCGCCGGATACCCATCGCTATTCCATGTCCCGCGGGATTCCGCGGCTGCGCCGGGCGATCACCCGTTGGTATCACAGCCGCTATAACGTGGCCCTCGACCCGGAGACCGAGGCGATTGTCACCATCGGCTCGAAGGAAGGGCTGGCCCATCTGGCGCTGGCCACACTCGGGCCCGGCGATGCCGTACTGGTGCCCAACCCGGCTTATCCCATCCATCCCTACGGGGTGGTCATCGCCGGTGCGGATATCCGCCATGTGCCGCTGGTCGAGGGGGGCGATTTCTTTACCGAGCTGGAAAAGGCGATCAAAGACACCTGGCCCAAGCCCAAGATGCTGATCCTCAATTTTCCGGCCAACCCGACCACCCAGTGTGTCGAGCTCGATTTCTTCGAGCGGGTGGTGGCGATCTGCCGCGAGCATGGCATCTGGGTGGTCCATGACCTTGCCTACGCCGATCTGGTCTACGATGGCTATCAGGCGCCGTCCATCCTGCAGGTGCCGGGCGCCCGCGAGGTGGCCGTCGAGTCGTTCTCGCTGTCGAAGAGCTACAACATGCCGGGCTGGCGGGTCGGCTTTCTCTGCGGCAATGACAAGGTCATCGCGGCGCTTGCACGGATGAAGTCCTACCTGGACTACGGCATGTTCACGCCCATCCAGGTCGCCGCCATCCATGCCCTCGAGGGCCCGCAGGAGTGCGTCACCGAAATCCGCCAGACCTATCAGGCGCGTCGTGATGTGCTGTGTGATGGGCTCGAGGCGGCGGGCTGGCCGGTGACACGGCCCCGGGCGACGATGTTTGTCTGGGCGCGCATCCCCGAGCCGTATCGCGACATGGGCTCGCTCGAGTTTGCCAAAAAGCTCCTGAGCGAGGCGGGCGTGGCGGTCTCGCCGGGGATCGGTTTCGGCGAGTATGGCGATGAATACGTGCGATTCGGGCTGATCGAGAATCTGCATCGCACCCGACAGGCCGTGCGCGGCATCAAACAGATGTTCAGGCAGGACGGTCATGGCTGAACCACAAAAAGGAGACAGGCAGTTGAAGCCGGTGAAGGTAGGGGTACTGGGTCTGGGCACCGTCGGGGGCGGGACGGTCAATCTGCTCGAGCGCAATCGCGACGAGATCACGCGCCGGGCCGGTCGTCCGATCGATGTGGTCCGCGCCGCCGCGCGGCACCCGGACCGGCCGCGGACGTGCAGTACCGAGAACATACAGCTCGACTATGATGCCTTCGCGCTGGTGGACGACCCCGAGATCGAGATCGTGGTCGAGCTGATCGGCGGCGAGACGCTGGCCAAGGAACTCATCCTCCGGGCGCTGGACAACGGCAAACATGTGGTGACGGCCAACAAGGCGTTGATCGCGCTGCATGGCAACGAGATTTTTGCCCGCGCCCGGGACAATGGCGTGACCGTCGGCTTCGAGGCCGCTGTCGCCGGTGGGATCCCGATCATCAAGGCGGTTCGTGAGGGGCTGGTGGGCAACCGCATCGAATGGCTGGCCGGCATTATCAATGGCACGAGCAATTTCATCCTCACCGAGATGCTCTATGCCGGCCGCGCCTTCGGCGATGTGTTGGCCGAGGCGCAGCGCCTGGGCTATGCCGAGGCCGACCCGACCTTTGATGTCGAAGGCATCGATGCCGCGCACAAGCTCACCATCCTGGCCTCGATCGCCTTTGGCATTCCGCTGCAGTTCGACAAGGTCTTCACCGAGGGGATCGGGCAGATCAGCACCGATGATGTGGCCTATGCCCAGGAGCTCGGGTTTCGCATCAAGCATCTGGGCATCTGCCGTCGTGAGGGTGACGGGATCGCGCTGCGTGTCCACCCGACGCTGCTGCCCGAGCGTCAGCTGCTTGCCAGTGTTGACGGGGTGATGAACGCGGTGATGGTCAACGCCGACCCGCTCGGGCCGACGCTTTACTACGGCGCCGGTGCCGGGGCAGAGCCGACGGCTTCGGCGGTGGTGGCCGATCTGGTGGATGTGGTGCGCGAGTTCACCCTCGAGCCCGAAAACCGCGTGCCCTATCTGGCATTCCAGGCGCATTCGCTCTCGGATGAGCCGGCCGTGGGCATGGCCTCGGTCGAGACCGCCTATTACCTGCGGGTCGAGGCGCAGGACGAGCCCGGTGTACTCGCCGAGATCACCGGCATCCTCAGCCATCTGGGCATCAGCATCGAGGCGGTGATCCAGAAGCAGCCCGCCGCCGGCGCCGAGACTGTGCCGGTGATTCTGCTCACCCACCGCGTCCGCGAGGCGCTGATGGATCGCGCCTGCGGCGAGATCGAGGCCATGGAGGCCATCCATGGCGGCATTACACGCATTCGTGTGGAGACGCTGACATGAGCGCCTCGGGACGCTACACCGGGTTGATCGGCCGCTACGCCGATCGCCTGCCCATCGACAATGACGCCCCTGCGGTGAGCCTGGGCGAGGGCAACACCCCGCTCATCCGGCTGGATAACCTGGTTGCGGATCTGCCGGGCGAGGTGGCGCTGTATGTCAAATATGAGGGGCTCAACCCCACCGGTTCGTTCAAAGACCGGGGCATGACCACGGCGGTCACCCAGGCCGTCCATGAGGGCAGTCGGGCGATCATCTGCGCCTCGACGGGCAATACCTCGGCTTCGGCGGCGGCCTATGCGGCCCGAGCCGGAATCAAGGCCTTCGTGCTGATCCCCGATGGCAAGATCGCCATGGGCAAGCTTGCCCAGGCCATCATGCACGGCGCTGAAGTGCTGCAGATTCGTGGCAATTTCGACGACGGCATGCGCATTGTAAAGGCCATGGCCGAGCAGGCGCCGGTCAGCCTGGTCAACTCGGTCAACCCCTATCGGCTGCAAGGGCAGAAAACCGCAGCGTTCGAGATCTGCGAGTCGCTGGGCCGGGCGCCGGACTACCACTGTCTGCCGGTGGGCAACGCCGGCAACATCACCGCCTACTGGATGGGCTACAGCGAAATGGCGCTCGCCCCGGGCGCTGCGGGTACTGCGGCCTGTGGGTTTTGCAATGGTGATTGTGCCTATCACCAGAATGCCGTCGCCCATCGCCCGGTGATGCTGGGTTACCAGGCGAGCGGCTCGGCCCCGTTTCTGCGCGGTGGGCCGGTGGAACAGCCCGAGACGATCGCCACGGCCATTCGCATTGGTGCCCCGCAGAGCTGGGATTATGCGTTGACCGCCTCCCGCGAGTCGGGGGGGTGGTTTGATGAATTCGATGATGAGGCCATCCTCGAGGCGCAATGGTTGCTGGCAAGCCGTGAGGGCATCTTCTGCGAGCCGGCCTCGGCGGTATCGGTCGCCGGCGCGCTTCGGGACATCCGGGCCGGGCATATCGAGCCGGGGAGCACGGTGGTGTGCACGCTCACCGGCCACGGTCTGAAGGATCCGGATGTGGCCAAGCGCCATGCCGAGGCGGCGGTCAGCACGGTGGATGCCACCGATGGCGCCGTGCGTGAGGCGATCCTCGGCAAAATGGCCTAGGGTGGCGATGGCGCCGCGTCCGGTGGTCACCTGCCTGCTCCCCGGGCTTTTCGGCCCGGTCCCGGCCGGTGCGTCGGGCGCGGTGCAGGACACCGGGCCCTATCCCAATCTCCAGCGGCTCATCGCGCTGGGCCGGCACCACCCGGCCCATGGCGCACCCTCGAGTGAGGCATTGATTGCCGGGGCCGGGGGCATCAACGCGCCAACCGGGGGATTATTGGCCTCGATGCTGGCCGAGCGGCCGGGCAGCCGGGATGCGATCCACTACCGCGCCTCGCCGGCCCATTTGCAGCCGGATCGGGATCGGCTACTGCTTTTTGCCGGGGAGCCGGTCCGGCCGGATGCGGCCGATCGGCAGGGGATCGCCGAGCGATTCAACGCGTTGTATGGCGACGACGGGCTTTGGCTAACGCCGGCGGGTGATGAGTGGTTGCTGACCGCCGAGACGCCGCCCGGGCCTGATCTGCCGGCGCTTGCCGAGGTGACCGGACGGTATCTGGATACGGCCCTGCCGGGCGGGTCCGAATACCGGCGCTGGCGGCAGATATTGAACGAAACGCAAATGATGCTCTTCGATCATCCGGCCAACACGCAACGTGCCCGGCG
>PR_CR_10_Liq_1_inCRDRAFT_1000376_pt1 | contig 28114 bp, 25 predicted proteins | sample PRCRCaboRojoPR_3_FD_10241 | JGI IMG/M metagenome (IMG submission 10241)
CGGCCGCCGCTGGTAAGTCCTCCGGCTCTTCAGCCCACGGGCCCGAGACCCTTGTGAGTAGGCGGGCTCGGTAAGCTCGCCCCGGCACGGAGCCGGGCAGCTTCTCTTTCAGCCCCCTCGGGCGTGGCGAAAGGCCGCAAGCCCGGTGCCGGCAGCCGACCGCAGGTCGGCATCCGGGCCGGGCTTTTTCACGGGCATGCGCGGCCGCGTAACCTGTGTATCGCGCCCAACGCATTAACCCCGCCGCCGCCGTCACCGCAGCCGGTTAAGGCTGAGCCACATCATCCCGCACGATCTCCGAGGGCCATCCCGATCGGGCCGTGACGCACTCTTCAGTACACACAAAGCCCCGCCCAGACCAACATTTTCTTGTCAATTTCGATGCTTTGAGTCGTTTTTTCGAAGCTTTATGGTTGGGGGTCGACCTCGCCCTTGAACGCGTGCAAACTAGCCCAAATGGAACATCGCCCGCGGGGGTCAGCCACCCCGAACAGACGACGGTCGACGGGTCCCAGCTAACCCCAACGGATGAACGTCGACGCGCCCAGCGGCTGCGTCGGCCGATTTGTGTGCGAAAGATAACGGCGAAACAGCCCAAGAGTCGGGAGGAGACACCACCAATGGTCAAACCCATCGCTTCCGCCGCCGCCTTCGCGGCGGTTCTATCGACAGCCGCGCTTGCCAGTGAGGTGCGCGCACCGGAGGATGTGCTGCAGGAGCTCATCGATAACCACGAGTCTGCGTATCTCACGCAGAGCGAACAGAACATCATGATGATGCCGGACAACGCCGCCCTCTGGACGGCAGACGAAGGCAAAGAACTGTTTCTCGAAAAGCGCGGCCCCAACAACGTTTCGCTGGAGACGTGCGACCTCGGCAAGGGGCCTGGCGTCGTCGACGGCGCTTACGTCGAGTTGCCGCGGTTCTTCGAAGACACGGGGCGCGTCATGGATCTGGAGAGCCGCCTCATCTACTGCATGACCACCATCCAGGGCTTCGCGCCTGACGACCCCGCGGTCAAGTCGCGTCACGGGACGGACTCCGACATGATGAAGCTGCAAACCTACATCGCCAGCCGCTCCAGCGGTCTGCCCTGGAATCCACCCCTGGATCATCCTCTGGAACAGGCGATGCGAGACGCCGGTGAAGCCCTCTTCTACCGTCGTGCCGGTACCTCGGACTTCAGCTGTGCCACCTGCCACACCAACACCGGCAACCGTATCCGCGCCTCCGTGCTGCCCAACATCAACGCCCCGCACGAGTGGACCAAGGCCATCTCCTGGCCTGCCTACCGCGTGGGTCATCAGCAGGTGCGAAGCAGTAACCATCGTGTCCGTGGCTGCTACTGGCAGATGCGCCAACCACAAAGCATTCCCGGCTCCGACGCCGCCATCGCACTGATGTCCTACTGGACCGACGCGGCCCGCGGCCAGCCGGCTATCCTGCCGGACATGAAGCGTTGAGCACGGTCATCAGCCACGAGGAAGCAGCCATGAACCATCACACCTCCACAGTCACCGTCTTCGCAGCAGCGGCGCTGCTCGGTCTGACGACGTCCGCCACGGCGGCCCCGCCGGCACCTCAAGCGGCTTACACCTCCATGAGCCCCGAAGAGCTCGCGGAGTACCTGGTCTTCGAAGCCGGCGGCTTCGACCTCGACGCAACCACTCAGGACGGTAGCACCGCCCTCGAGCGCATGATTCAAGACCGCACACAGAAGGTCTGCTCCGCCATCAACCGCAGCGGCGAAGAGCTCGACCGCGCCACGGCCGCCAAGATCAGTGCCTTGGCGGAAGAAACCATCGTCTTCCCGGAAGGCGGCGTGGCCCTCGGCGACTGGAAGCGCGGCGAGGCAATCGCCCGCTCCGGCTACGGGTTCCGCATCGGTCACCGCGTCGACGACCATGCGAGCAGAACACCTGGCGGCAACTGTTATGCCTGCCACCAACTGGACCCGAATGAAATCGCCTACGGCACCGTCGGACCGAGCCTCACGGGCTACGGCCGGCTGCGCGGTACCAGCGATGCCATGCTAAACCACACCTACAAGATCCTCTACAACGCGCATACGTTCTTTCCGTGCACGAACATGCCGCGCTTCGGCCACCACGGCACATTGACGCAGGAGCAACTCACTGACGTCATGGCCTACCTGTTGGATCCGGAGTCGCCGGTGAACCAGGAGGTGACCGAAACGGCAGGTAACGAGCAGGCCTCGGCGGACTGATACTCCGTTCTGCTGCGGCTAGGCGACCTGCGCGCAGGCGTGCTGGTCAAGCCCTGCCGCTTCATGTGCAGCCATCCATCGGATGAGTGCGGCCGGAACCGACACCGGCTTCGGTAAGAACCCCGGCGGCAGGGATGCCGCCGCTTGGTGCACCGGGCTGCGCCACTCAGTTCCCATCTTCCCGGTCATTACGAAGCTGCTCAAGGCTAAGCCTGACAGCCTCAGTATCCCGCGTCTCATCAATCCATCCCGCACATGCTCAGGTTGGCGGCGCCGACGTAACGCTCGATAGCCGCAAGTGCGGCGTTGCGCACGCGGTCACGGTCTACAGCGCTGAGCCGGCTCCACAGGGCCGGGGCAAGCCGCCGCCTCACCCGTTCCCCGTCGTGTCTCAATAATCCCTTGTGCGCAAACTGGATCCGCCCGAGTCAGTACCGGGCGTCCTGCTGGTGCGCGGGCAGGTTGCACTTGGCCCAGGCGCCGCCCTGCCCAAGCAGGAAGTCGCCCCTGCCCGCACTGCCATCGGTGAATGTTTGAGCCTGATGTCAGTCGCACACCGCAGTTTCGCGAGTGAGCAAGCGAAGGCGTCGTTCGCCGCTATACTTCTCGGTAGCAGAAGCGCGCGATTGCGAAACAGCACTGATCGCCGTCGTCAGCGAATGCCAATGGGGCTTCAGGGGAGTCCCGAAGCGATTGAATGCCTGCGGTCACAATGCTCGAGCGCAATCGGCATGCGCACTTCGCCGATGGCAACAGCATTGCCATCGCATCCAGGGGAAGGAGCCCCGCGGCTCGCTTTATACAACGCAAAAAGACGCTAATGGCCCTGGGTGTGGAAGTCGTTACCCACCGGGCGCGAGCATTTGTGCAGATCCTGACGCCGTGTCAGCACTGATGGGCATGGCTTTTCCCGATATCACCGCAGCCTGGCGTCTTTACTCAACCAATAGGTGAGGCTGCCATGAAAGCGTTGAAACGATGGCTGGCGATCGGCCTCGTCAGTATCGCCACACTGAGTCATCCCGGACTCCTGCAGGCGCAGACGCCGCCGACGTTCTCGGCGTGCGCTTGGCCGCTGCAGGTATCTCCGGAAGGTTTCGGCAATTACCTGGCGCCCGACGACCAGGCCCGCTACTGGATGATGCCGTTCGAAGCGGCTTACGACAGTATGACGATCGAGGGCACCTATCCCGCGGCCCGGTATTTTTCTTTCGTCGCCTACGCGGGAAATGCAGATGGCCGTCCTGTGCGCACCGCAGGGCATCTCTTTGATGCCATCATCGCGCCTGACCCCGGCTCCGGTATCAATCCGTTCATTCCTTACAACGGCCAGCGGCGGCCGCCGAAGCCGGATGTCGGAACCTACACCATCAACGTGGTACGCGCGGCGACAGAGGTACCGGTGACGAACGGCGCGAATACCATTGTGGTGGACGAAAATCCCGCCTGGATTGCGCTGCGCATCTATGTGCCGGCGGCCGACGATGCGCTCGGCGGCCTGGCGTTATCCGGCGGCGTGCCGTTACCCATGGTGACGCTCACCAGCGCCGATGATGAGGCGTCGGTGACGGTGCTCGAGCCCTGTCCCATCCCGGCGTCCATAGACCCACCGGCTTATTTCCCGATGCGATCGATCAATAAGTTCGCCGATGTCCTGGGGTTTTTGCGGTTCCTGTTCCCGGAGGATTTCGATATCAACCAGCACAAAGACTGGGACGACATGCCCGAGGGGCAGGTGTGGTTCGCACCGCCCTGGGACCCGCCGGTGCTGTTGTTCCCGAACCCGGACAACAAGTATCTCGTGGCGATCCCCGGACCCTACCAGCCCGGTAAGATGCTGGTGATCCATGCCAAAGCACCGACGTTTCCGGAGTCGACCGCCGGCGGGCCGCCCAACCGCAAGCATGAGGAGCGCCGCGGCAAGGAGCCCGATGTGCGCTATTGGTCGATCTGCCTGAATGACATGGAGCTGCCCATCGGCACGGTGCGCTGCCTGGCCGACCGCAGCATCAAGCGCCAGGGCCATGGCTACACCATCGTGATCTCCAACGACCTGGTGCGCCCGCGCTGGCTGCGACCCAATGTCAATTGGCTGCCCTGGGGCGACGAACGCTATCCGAAGCTCCTGTTCTACCGCCACATGATCCCGGTGGAAAGCGAGAGCGAATATGCCGATATCCCGTTCGACTATGCCATCCAAAAGGTGGTGGTAGATTGCTGGGAGGGAAAAGAGGATGGCGACCGAGAGGCTTGCCTCTATCCAAAGGCGGTCATCGATTTCCTCCTCCCGGACCTGCCCTCACGAGCCGAAGTGACCGAGGCCGGGCCAACCGTGCAAGCCATCATGGACGAATACTATCCAGTGGCGGCCTGGTGTGATAAGAACACCTTCAGGCGCGGCGGTTGGCGAGCCTGTCTTGGCGAATAACGGGAGCATGCCGGACGTTTGACCGCCCGGCGGAGAACGCCGAGTCGCCCCGGCCCCGCGACGGCGGGGCCGGGACGCACTGCGGATGCCGGCGGCGACCAGACCGACGCGGTTGGTGCGTTGTGGGGCCCGTGACTGCTAGCCGAAGCCGCCTTTGTGCTCGGCCTTGGCGCGCGCCTCGGCCTGGCTGATCAGGCCGCGCTGCAGCAGGTGCTTGAGGTTCTGATCCAGTGTCTGCATGCCGTTGGCCTGGCCGGTCTGCATGGCAGAGTACATCTGCGCGATCTTGTCCTCGCGGATCAGGTTGCGGATGGCCGGGGTGCAGATCATGATCTCGTGGGCGGCCACGCGCCCACCGCCGGTCTTCTTGAGCAGGGTCTGGGAGATCACCGCGCGCAGGGACTCCGAGAGCATGGAGCGCACCATGTCCTTTTCGGCGGCCGGAAACACATCAACGATGCGGTCGATGGTCTTGGCCGCGGAACTGGTGTGCAGGGTGGCGAACACCAGATGGCCGGTCTCGGCCGCGGTGAGCGCGAGGCGAATGGTTTCCAGATCCCGCAGCTCGCCCACCAGGATGATGTCCGGATCCTGGCGCAGCGCCGAGCGCAGCGCCGCGCTGAAGCCGAGCGTGTCGCGGTGCACCTCGCGCTGGTTGACCAGGCAGCGCTTGGCTTTGTGGACGAACTCGATGGGGTCCTCGATGGTGAGGATGTGCGCGTGCTGGTGCTCGTTCAGGTAGTCCATCATCGCCGCCAGGGTGGTCGACTTGCCAGAGCCGGTGGGCCCGGTCACCAGCACGAGGCCGCGCGCCGCCTGCACGATGTCCTTGAAGATGGCCGGCGCGCCCAAGTCCTCCAGCGTCAGCACGCGGGAGGGGATGGTGCGCAATACCGCAGCCGCGCCGCGCGTTTGGTTGTAGGCGTTGACGCGAAAGCGCGCGACCCCGGCCAGCTCGAAGGAGAAGTCGGTCTCGAGATGCTGCGCGTACTCGTTGCGCTGCTGGTCGTTCATGATGTCGTAGAGCAGCGCCTGCACCGTCTGATGCGCCAGCGGCGGCACATTGATGCGGCGCATGTCGCCGTCGACGCGAATCATGGGCGGCAGGCCCGCGGACAGGTGCAGGTCCGAGGCTTGGTTCTTGACGCTGAAGGCGAGGAGCTCGGCGATTTCCACGGCGCCTCCGGATGGCAGCAGGCGGATCGGGACCGCCGATGGGCTCGGTACCGCCCGACAAGGAGCAAGGCGCTAGCGTATCAGGTCGCGCGCGGGTCCGGGTCCGGCGCCGTGGAGGCCGCGGCGAAGGCCAGCCCCAGGCGCAGCAGCTCGGCCTTGCCCCGCACCGTCAGGTCTGTGGCGAAGCGAAACTGCTGCCGGGCATCGATGGGATAGGCGCGCAGCCGGTAGCGGGTGCCCCAGGGCTGCTCCTGCGCCACCACGGCGATGGGCTGCTCGAGCGCGAGGTAGGGACTGGTCAGCGCCACGTCCTCCAGCGCGGCCCGCACCCTGGCGGCATCATGCGCCGGGTGCAGATGGAAGTCCGCCGTGCACTGCAGCTGCGGTCCGCCGTTGTTGGCATTGCTGATGGACCCGGTCCAGAGCTTGAGGTGTGGAATGGTCACCAGATTATCGTCGGGCGTGACGAGGCGCAGGGCGCGCATACCCACATGCGTCACTTCACCGTAGATGCCGTCGATATCCACCCAGTCGCCGTTGCGGTAAGGCGCCTCGCCCACGGCGACGACACCGGCCACCAGGCTGCTGGCATAGTCCTTGAGCGCAAAGCCCAGCGCCAGGCCCAGGGAGCCCAGCACCGCCACCATGTTCTGAAAGGACGGCTCGATGACCTTCGGCACCATGAGCAGGAAGGCGACGACGACGATGCTGAGCCGCAGCAGGGGCACCAGCGCCAGCAGCAGGTAGCGCCGCCGTCCGCGCAGGCGGTTGGCCAGCCAGGGTAGGATCTTCTGTGTGCTGAGGATCAACGCGGCGGCAACGGCGACGATGATGCCCAGATCCAGCAGCACCCCGGTGTCCAGATCCGAGAAAAGGCGCGAGAGCGTCTGATCCATGCGAACGGCCCTTAAAAATCGTCGAGCAGTAAGCCCTGGGTGCGCAGCAGATCACGCACGTCGGCATAGGCGAGGGCGTGGACGCGCCAGCGTCCGTCGGCGCCGGCGGCAATGGCACCGAGCGCCGCGAGCCGCAGCAGGCGCCGTTGCACACGATAGGGCGGCAGCGGTAACAGTTCGGCCAGCAGGGGTCCGCTCAGCCCGTTGTGCAGCAGCAGCGCGTGCAGCATCAGGGCCGTAGCCTCGTCCGGCTCCGTGCTGAGCGCAGGCGCCGCCGCGAGCCAGAGCGTGATACCCGCGCCGTCCTCGGCTGCCGCTGCCGCATCGGCGCCGCTGGCGTCTTCCGCCGGATCGGGCTCGGCACGCAGCCGACGGCGCCAAAGGGCGCGCGCGAGGCCGGCATTACCGCGGCTACGCGCCGCGAGATACTGCAGCTCGGTGCCGCCGTCGTCGTCGCCGTCGACGGCGAGCACCAGCTTGCCGGTCTGGGCGTTGCGAAAGCGCACCGGGCGGGCATCATCCAACACCACCAACGTCCGAAACAGCGCGGCCAAGCGCGGGCCGTCGCAGCCCTGGAGCGTCAACGCGGATTGCGTCGGCGGCGCCGCAACCCGGCGCAGGTAGGCCCAAGCCCAGCTGTCGCAGCCGATGACGCCGCGCCCGAGCCGTCCCAACTGCGCCCGTTCCAGCAGCTCGCGCACCAGGGCGAGTCCGGCGGCGTGGCGCAGCCAGCAATGCTCGAGCCGCGGCAGCAGCCACAGACGGTCATCCCGCGGCCACGCATCCAGCCAGGCCCGCCCGCCCGCCCATCCATCCGCCAGCATGGCATGGGCCTCCGGCGGCAGAATGACCCGCGCGTCGCAGGCGCGCGCCCAGCGGCGCAGCAGCGCGTCATGGCCGCTGCGCGGCGGGCCAACGACGAAGCTCACGCCATCGCCGCCGCCGTCGTGCGCGCGCTGCTGCTGGAGGGCTTCGGCCCCGGCTGACCAATCCACCGGCGCCACCAAGGCGTCGAGGACGGGCTCGGGGAGACCGCGCAAATCGGCTTCGGCCCGCGCCGGCGGCGCGACCGGCTCACTACGGTGGGCAAAGAGCCTGCGCAGAGACATCCAGCGCGCACGGGCGGCGCTCGCGGCCGGGGTGGACGGCAGGTTGTAGTCGGCGAGCGGCACGATCTGCCAGGGCGGGGCTTTGGGTTGCCCGTCACGGGCGTTGGAACCTGGCTTCTGCATGATCATCATGACGACACAGGACTCGCAGCGTCGGTAGCGGACGCGCACCGCCGTGCGTAGCCCCGATGCGCGTGGGCACCGGATCAGCCTAGCACGCGCACGGCGCCGGGCGACCGCCACAAGACACCCGAGGGTATCGGAGGTCACAAGTCCTGGATGTCAGGCGGGTTTGTTCCGATATGGTTGCAGTTCTCGGTTGGTAGCACCACGCTGACCGACGCGGCCGGAGCGCAATTGCTGGCCAGCAGCGTCACCGTGCCGCCAGCGGCTACCATGGCGCCATACGTCGACACCGGCGCGCGGTCCCAGCACAGCCACCCCAGCACAGCCACCCCAGCACAGCCACCCCAGCACAGCCACCCCAACCATTCACCCCAACCATTCACCCCAACAAAGGAGCGTCTTCCATGTCGCAGTCCAGACTCGCCCGGCTCGCCGCCACCGTCGCCGCGGTATCCGTGCTCTCGGGCGTTGCCGTCACCGCCATGGCCGAAACCGGCGCCGCCGCCCGGGCCCAGACCCTGATCGACGTGAATCCGCTGCTGAGCGGCCACGACATCCGCGTGCGGGCCACCGATTCGGGGCTGCGCCTGGAGGGTGCCGTGGTCGACACCGCCGAGCGACGGCTGGCCGTTGCGCTCACCGCGCTCGTGGCCGCGAGCGCTGAGATCGATAATGCCTTGACCCTGGATGCTGATCTGCCGCGCGATCCAGGGGCCCTATTTCGAGAAGACGAAGACGCAACCACCGCCGCGCGGCTGCGCCAGACACTGCGCTGGCAGCGCGATACCGCCGCCCTGGATGTCGCATTGGAAGTCAACCGCGGCGAGGTGCGTCTCAACGGTGACGTCGGCACCACCGCCACCAAAGACCGCGTCGCCGCCCTCGCCGCCACCACCGAAGGCGTGGATGCGGTGTTCAACTACATGAGTGTGGACCCGGCGAACATTGTGCAGATTCGCGAGCGGCAGGCGGAGTTGGAGCAGGTGCAACGCCCCGATGCCTGGATTACGCGCCGGCTGCGCCGCTTGCTGCAATTCGACACCACAGTCAACGCACACAGCATCGAGGTGGAGGCCCGGGAAGGCACGGCCATTCTGAGCGGGGCGGTGACGTCCTCGGCGGAGCGCAAGGTGGCGGAGGACCTGGCCAGCAACATGCCCGGCGTGCGCGACCTGGATTCACGGCTGGTCATCGAGCGTCCGCGCTGATCCGGCGCGACAGCCAGACGCGCTATCACGGCGCAGATGCATCTGTCACGAGGCGCAGGTTGTCGACACCATGGGCCTCGAGCGCCCTTGCATAGCGTTCGGTGATCTCAAGGAGCCGGCCAAAGCGTGCCTCATCGCTGAGCACCTGCTCCCCGCGCTTGAGCTGTTCGGCGGCCATGTCACGAGCCGCCAGTTTGGCTGCGAGCTGCGACCAGAACACGGCTTCGTCGTGCTCGTCGACGAACCGCAGATGCGACGCGCGGGCTTCATACGCCGAGGTCTCGAAGTAGTCGTCACGCGCCGGGTCGTAATGGAAGTCCTCTGCCAGACCCATCTCCCTGAAATGTGAAAGCACCTTCTTTCGCAGTGCAGCGTATGGCGCCGTCTCTGCCCGCGGCGCTTCCTCATCACCCCGGATCACCAGGTCGGCGACGAGGAGCATCTCCACAAGCGTCTGGTACTCTTGCTTGGTGAATGCGATGTGCATACGCACTGACCTCCGTCTGCTGCAGCCATAGCGCGATCGTACCTGTCTGCGCGCCTGAGCGACGTCGCACGCGTCGCCGGCATCGACCACACGTCTGTTATCCGGGCGATCGTCGATATGCGCGTCGCGCCCTCAAGCCGTTACCGATCTGACCACCGGGTCTGATGGGTGAGTGACCCTGCGCCGGGGATGATAGCCAGTCGGCGGCCGGCGCAGCGTCATTCGACGGTGACGGATTTGGCCAGGTTGCGGGGCTGGTCCACATCGGTGCCTTTCAGCGTCGCCACATGGTAGGCGAGTAGCTGCATGGGGATGGTGAAGACCAAGGGGTCGATGAGATCATCGGTCTCGGGTAGGCGAATGACCGTGATGCCCGCCTCTTCCTGCATGGGCACCTGGGTGTCGGCGAAGACGAACAGCTGCCCGCCGCGGGCGCGGATCTCTTCCAGATTGGATTTCAGCTTTTCCAACAAGGCGTTGTTGGGTGCCACCGCCACCACGGGCATGTGCTCGTCGATGAGGGCGAGGGGGCCGTGCTTGAGCTCGCCGGCGGGATAGGCCTCGGCGTGGATGTAGGAGATCTCCTTGAGCTTGAGGGCCCCCTCCATGGCAATGGGGTACTGCTCGCCGCGGCCGAGGAACAGACAATGCTCTTTTTCGATGAAGTGCTCGGCCAGCGCGGCGAGCTGCGGATCGATGCTGAGCACCGCTTCGAGCTGCGCCGACAGGCCGCGCAGCAGCTCCACGGCATGCGCCTCCGCCGCCGTGTCCATGCCGCGGGTGCGGGCGAGGCTGATGGTGAGCAACAGCAGGGCGACCAGCTGCGTGGTGAAGGCCTTGGTGGAGGCGACGCCGATCTCGGGTCCGGCGCGGGTCAGCAGCACCAAATCCGATTCGCGCACCAGGGAGCTTTCGGGCACGTTGCAGATGGCGAGGGTCTTGGCATAGCCGCTGTCCTTGGCGATACGCAGCGCCGCCAGGGTGTCGGCGGTTTCGCCGGACTGGGAGAGGGTCACGAACAGGGCCTGCGCGGGCACCACGTGCTTGCGGTAGCGATACTCACTGGCCACCTCGACACGACACGGGATGTTCGCCAGCGCTTCGATCCAGTATCTGGCCACCAGCCCGGCGTGATAACTGGTGCCGCAGGCGACGATGGTGACGGCATCGACCTCGGCGAGCACCGACTCCGCCTCCAGCCCGAAGGCCTCGGGCAGCACCCGCCCGGCGGCGATACGGCCTTCCAGGGTATCGGCGATGGCGCGCGGCTGCTCGAAGATCTCCTTTTGCATGTAGTGGCGATACTCGCCGCGCTCGGCGAAGTCGGCGGCGACGGCGGACTCGCGTACCGGGCGCTCCACCACTTGCCCGTCCCGGTCCCAGATGGTGACGCCGTCGAGGCGCAGCTCGGCGAGGTCACCTTCCTCGAGGAACATGAAACGGTTGGTGACCGGGAGCAGGGCGAAGACATCGGAGGCGATGAAGTGCTCCTGGAAGCCGACCCCGATGACCAGCGGGCTGCCCTGGCGGGCTGCGACCAGGCGGGTGGGGTCCTCGGCGTCGATGACACCCAGCGCGTAGGCGCCCTGCAGCTGCGTCGTGGTGCGACGCACCGCCTCGGTGAGGGAATGTCCGGCGGTGAGCTCATCGTAGACGGCATGCACCACCACTTCGGTATCCGTCTGGGAACTGAAGGCATGACCGGCGGCGAGTTGTTCGGATCGCAGCCTGGTATGGTTCTCGATGATGCCGTTGTGGACGATGGCGCAACGCTCGCCGCAGAGATGCGGGTGGGCATTGTCCGTGGAGGGCTCACCGTGGGTGGCCCAACGGGTATGCGCGATACCGAGGGTGCCGGGCATGGGGTCGGCGACGACGGCCTCGGCGAGCCTGGAGACTTTGCCCAGGGTGCGCAGACGATGCATGCCCCGCTCGGTACTGAGCACGGCGAGGCCGGCGGAGTCGTAACCGCGATACTCCAGGCGCTTCAGGCCTTCCAACAGGATGGCCGCGACGGGCCGCTGGGCGATGGCGCCGACGATGCCGCACATAAGATGAATGCCTGCTGAGGGTTGAGAGGGGGCAGTTTCCAGTGATGAGGATCGTGTGTGCAGGGGCGAAGCCCCCTATTGGCCATCGGGGATACCAGGTCTATCCAAGCACCGTGGGCACCTTGCCCCGAACGCCGGCGCGCGTCACTTTTTCACCGGCCGCTGCCACCCGCTGATGCTCACCTGCCGGGCGCGGCTCAACGTGAGCTGTTGCGCCTGCGCGTCGCTGGTGATAACCGAGCCGGCGCCGATGGTGGCGTCTGCGCCCACGGTCACGGGCGCCACCAATGCCGTGTTGGAGCCGATGAAGGCGCCGTCATCGATGACCGTCTGGTGCTTGTTGGCGCCGTCGTAGTTGCACGTGATGGTGCCGGCGCCGACGTTGACGCCGCTGCCGATGACGGCATCGCCGATGTAGCTGAGGTGGTTGACCTTGCTGGCCGTGGCGATCTGCGCTTTCTTGATCTCGACGAAATTGCCGATATGGCACGCTCGGCCGATCTCGGTCTCGGGTCGCAGCCGCGCAAAGGGGCCGATGCGCGCACCCGCGCCCACCCGTGCCCCTTCGATGACACAGTTGGCGAGCACCTCGGCACCGGGACCGATCTCGCAGTCTTTGAGCAGGCAGTTCGGGCCGATGCGCGCGCCGGCGCCGATGCGCACATCGCCTTCGCAGATCAGGTTGATGTCGAGCACCACGTCGCGCTCGCATTCCAGGCGGCCGCGGATGTCGATGCGCGCCGGGTCCATGAGGGTGGTGCCGCGACGCATCAGGCAGTCGGCCATGCGGCGCTGATGAATGCGCTCCAACGCCGCCAGCTGTACGCGGTCGTTGATGCCGGCGACTTCTTCCAGGCGCTCGGGCTGCGCCGTCACCACTTCGATGCCATCCGCGACGGCGAGCCCGATGACGTCGGTGAGATAGTACTCGCGCTGGACATTGTCGTTGTCCACGCGCCCGAGCCAATGGGCAAGGCGGTGCCGATCGGCGGCGATGATACCCGTGTTGACTTCGGTGATGGTGCGCTCTTGGTCGCTCGCGTCTTTTTGCTCGACGATGCGCACGACGCGATCGCTGCCATCGCGGACGATGCGTCCATAGCCACTGGGATCGGGCAGTGTCATGGTGAGCAGCCCCAAGCCCGTCTCGCCGCTATCGGCGATCAGGCGATTGAGGGTCTCCGGCTCGATCAGGGGCACGTCACCGTAGAGCACCAGCACCCGCTCGACGTCTGCCATGACCGGCAGTGCCTGCTGCACGGCGTGCCCCGTGCCAAGGCGCTCGGCCTGCTCCACCCAGGTGCAGTCGGCATCGGCCAGGGCTTGTGGCACGAGCCCGCCGCCGTGCCCGTAGACCACACAGACGCGGGCGGCGCCGACGGCGTCGGCGGCATCGAGCACATGACGCAGGAGTGGGCGCCCGCCAAGGGGGTGCAGCACCTTCGGCACCGCCGAGCGCATGCGTGTGCCTTTGCCGGCGGCGAGAATGACGACACCGAGGGTCATGACGTGATAACCTTGGCGCGGGCGCCTTCAGGCAAGGCAATGGGCTGGCCGACGTCGACGCGATCGGTCATGGGCAGGGTCGCTGTTTACTTTTGTCCGCAACCCCAAGCATACCCCGGCTGGCACACGCCCGACAGGGCTCGGGCGGGCGAACGGTGCGGCACAGCCGACGGCGCGCAGGGGGCCGCAGCGGATCAGCTGCCGCGCATCTTGCGCAGCTTTTCGATGGCGCGCAGCTGGGCGACGGCCTCGGCGAGCTCAACCTGGGCTTTGGCGTACTCGAATTGGGCCGTCTGACCCGACAGGGTATCTTCGGCACGGCGCTTGGCTTCGAGTGCCTTGGCTTCGTCGATGTTCTCGGCACGGATCGCGGTGTCGGCGAGCACGGTGATGACGTCCGGCTGCACCTCGAGCATGCCGCCGGAGACGTAGAAGTGCTCCATCTCACCATGTGCGTCCTCCACCCGCACGTCGCCGGGCTTGAGCCGGGTGATCAGTGGTGCATGACGGGCGGCGATGCCGACCTCACCCATCTCCCCGGGCGCGTAGAGCATGGTCGCGCTGCCGGAGTGGATCGCGCCTTCGGCGCTGACGATATCCACGTGAATCTGCATTGCCATGGTGGCGGACTCCGGATAGCTGCCGGGCTGGACGCGACGGGCACTGGGTGTGCCGCCGCGCCGAGCGCGGTCGGTTTACATCTTTTGGGCCTTTTCGACGGCCTCGTCGATGGAGCCGACCATGTAGAAGGCCTGCTCAGGCAGTCCGTCGTGCTCGCCATCGACGATGGCCTGGAAGCCGGCGATGGTGTCCTTGAGCGACACGTATTTGCCGGGCGAGCCGGTGAAGACTTCCGCCACGAAGAACGGCTGCGAGAGGAAGCGCTGGATCTTGCGCGCGCGGGCGACGATGCGCTTGTCCTCGTCGGAGAGCTCATCCATGCCGAGGATGGCGATGATGTCCTTGAGCTCCTTGTAGCGCTGCAGCGTGCCCTGTACGGCGCGGGCGGTGTCGTAGTGCTCCTGGCCGACGACGTTCGGGTCGAGGATCCGGCTGGTGGAGTCCAGCGGGTCCACGGCCGGGTAGATGCCAAGCTCCGCGATCTGGCGCGAGAGCACCAGGGTGGCGTCCAGGTGCGCGAAGGTGGTGGCCGGTGACGGGTCGGTGAGATCGTCCGCCGGCACGTAGACGGCCTGGAAGGAGGTGATGGAGCCGGTGCTGGTGGAGGTGATACGCTCCTGCAGGGCGCCCATTTCGGAAGCCAGGGTGGGCTGGTAGCCCACGGCGGAGGGCATGCGGCCGAGCAGCGCCGAGACCTCTGTGCCGGCGAGGGTGTAGCGGTAGATGTTGTCGATGAACATCAGCACGTCGCGGCCTTCATCGCGGAAGAATTCCGCCATGGTGAGACCGGTCAGGGCCACACGCAGGCGGTTGCCGGGGGGCTCGTTCATCTGGCCATAGACGAGGGCCACCTTGTCCAGCACGTTGGACTCGGTCATCTCGTGATAGAAGTCATTGCCCTCGCGGGTCCGCTCGCCGACGCCGGCGAACACCGAGTAGCCCGAGTGCTCGACGCCGATGTTGCGGATCAGCTCCATCAGGGTGACGGTCTTGCCCACGCCGGCGCCGCCGAACAGCCCGACCTTGCCGCCCTTGGAAATGGGCATGATGAGGTCGATACCTTGATGCCGGTTTCCAGGACCTCGGTGGCACCGGACTGCTCCTCGAAGCTCGGCGGCTTGCGATGGATGGACCAGTGCTCGTCGGCGGCGACCTCGCCCTTCTCGTCGATGGGACGACCCAGCACATCCATGATGCGGCCGAGGGTCGGCTGCCCGACGGGCACGCTGATGGGCTTGCCGGTGTTGGTGACGTCCACACCCCGCTGTAATCCATCGGTGGAGCCCATGGCAATGGTGCGCACGACACCGTCACCGAGCTGCTGCTCCACTTCCAGCGTCAGACCGTTCTTGTCGATCATCAGCGCATCATAGACCTTTGGCATCTCACCGCGGGGGAATTGGACATCGACGACGGCGCCGATGATTTCCACGACCTTACCGGAGCTCATAATGTTTTCCTCGTCTGCTGCTGCGCGCGGGAGCACGCAACGGATCGATTTGTCGTGTGGGGAATTCGGTGGGCTCGGCCGCGCCGCTATACCGCAGAAGCACCGCTGACGATCTCGGAGAGCTCCTGCGTGATGGCCGCCTGGCGGGCCTTGTTGTAGACGAGCTGCAGCTCGTCGATGAGGCCGCCGGCGTTATCGGTGGCGGCCTTCATGGCCACCCGTCGTGCAGCCTGCTCGGAGGCGCCGTTCTCGACCACGGCCTGGTAGACCAACGATTCGATGTAGCGCGTGAGCAGATTATCCAGCACCAGACGGGCATCGGGCTCGTAGATGTAGTCCCAGATCGGCCCGGTGGGACCGTCCTCTTCGGCCTGGATGGGCACCAGCTGGCGAATCGTCGGGCGCTGGGTCATCGTGTTCTCGAACTCGTTGTAGGCGACGTAGATGGCGTCGATCTCACCCTGCTCGAAGGCGTTCAGCATGACCTTGACGGGACCGATGAGATCTTCGATGTGGGGCGTGTCACCGAGGTGGGTGACCTGCGCCGGCACTTGACCACCGAAGCGCTTGAAGAATCCGAGCGCCTTGTTGCCGATGGTGCAGAACGCTGTCTCGACACCGTCCTGCTGGCGTGCACGGATCTCCGCCACCATCTTTCGGAACAGGTTGGCGTTGAGACCGCCACAGAGGCCGCGGTCGGAGGAGACGACGATGTAGCCCACACGCTTCACCTCGCGCTCGGTGGCGAGGAAACTGTGCTTGTACTCGGGCGACGCCTTGGCCAAATGGCGGATCACCTGGAGCATCTTCTCGGCGTAGGGACGCGAGGCACGCATGCGCTCCTGGGCTTTGCGCATCTTCGACGTCGCGACCATCTCCATGGCCTTGGTGATCTTCTGCGTGCTTTTGATGCTCGAAATCTTGGTGCGGATTTCTTTGGCGCCTGCCATGGGATGCTCCGTTCAGGGGATATTCCGTTCAGGGGCGGTGCGGACGCGAGCCACTGGCCCTCGCCCTGCTGCTTGATGCGGTATGCGTCAGGTCGGCGCCGAGTGCCGGGCGCTCGGCGGATATGCCAAGCCCCCAGCGCCCGGCGCGCCAGCCTTTTACCAAGTGTTGTTGGCCTTGAAGTCTTTCAGCGCAGCGTGCAAGCCTTCCTTGATCTCATCGCCGTAGTCGCCGGATGCGTTGATCTTGTCCAGCAGGGCCTTCTGTGCCGAGGCCATGTAGCTTTGCAGGGCGCGCTCGAAATCCACCACCTTTTTGACGTCGACGTCGTCGAGGTAGCCTTCGTTGACGGCGAAGAGCGAGACGGCCATCTGCGCGACGCTCATGGGGTGGTATTGCATCTGCTTCATCAGCTCGGTGACGCGCTCACCGCGCTCGAGCTGCTTGCGGGTGGCCTCGTCGAGATCGGAGGCGAACTGCGAGAAGGCCGCGAGCTCGCGGTACTGGGCGAGTGCCAGCCGGATACCGCCGCCGAGCTTTTTGATGATCTTCGTCTGTGCGGCACCGCCGACACGAGACACCGACAGACCGGCATTGATCGCAGGCCGGATGCCGGCGTTGAAGAGATCGGTTTCCAGAAAGATCTGGCCGTCGGTGATGGAGATGACGTTGGTGGGCACGAAGGCGGATACGTCCCCGGCCTGGGTCTCGATGATCGGCAATGCGGTGAGCGAGCCGGTCTTGCCCTTCACCTTGCCGTTGGTGAGCTTCTCGACCTCGTGCTCGCTGATGCGCGCAGCGCGCTCCAGCAGCCGCGAGTGCAGGTAGAAGACATCGCCGGGATAGGCCTCGCGGCCCGGCGGGCGGCGCAGCAGCAGTGACACCTGACGATAGGCCCAGGCCTGCTTGGTGAGATCGTCGTAGATGATGAGGGCATCCTCGCCCTTGTCACGGAAGTACTCGCCCATGGCGCAGCCCGCATAGGGGGCGATGAACTGCATGGCTGCAGAATCCGAGGCGCCGGCGTGCACGATGATGGTGTGCTCCATGGCACCGTGCTCTTCGAGCTTGCGCTGCACACCGGCCACCGAGCTGTTCTTCTGGCCGACGGCGACATAGATGCACTTAACGCCGGTGCCCTTCTGGTTGATGATGGCGTCGATGGCCACGGCGGTCTTGCCCGTCTGGCGGTCGCCGATGATGAGCTCGCGCTGACCACGACCGACGGGCACCATGGCGTCGATGGCCTTGATGCCGGACTGCATGGGCTGATCGACGGATTGACGGGCGATGACGCCGGGGGCGATCTTCTCGATGGCCGATGTCATGTCGGTCTGTACCGGCCCCTTGCCGTCGACGGGCTGACCGAGGGAGTCGACGACGCGGCCGAGCATGCCCTCACCCACCGGCACCTCCAGCACGCGGCCGGTACAGCGCACCCAGTCGCCCTCGGAGAGCTTGGTGTAGTCACCCAACACCACGGCGCCCACCGAGTCACGCTCCAGATTGAGCGCCAGGCCGAAGGTGTTGTTCGGGAATTCCAGCATCTCGTAGTACTGGGCGTCCGAGAGGCCGTAGATACGCACGATGCCGTCCGTAAGGCTGACAATGGTGCCTTCGGCGCGCGCCTCGGTCTTGAGATCGAACTGCTCGATCTTCTGTTTGATCAGGTCGCTGATTTCGGACGGATTGAGTTGCATAGGGTTGCTCCGATGATGGGCCGCCGATGAGCGCCCGTCGCCGAGCGCTGGACCTGGCCGCCGTCAGAATTGCAGATCGTTGGACAGCCGCTCCAGCTTGCCGCGCACGGAGCCGTCGATGACGACATCGCCCGCGCGTACCTTGACGCCGCCGATGAGGTCTGGGTCTTCGTCGATGGTCAGATGGACATCACCGCCGAAGTGGGCCTTGAGCCGCTCGATGAGCTCGTCACGCTCGGCATCACCCACCGGATAGGCGCTGGTGATCTGAATCTGCTGCAGGCCGTCGTGAAGGGTTTTCATTTGCGCGAACAGGCGGGCGATATCCGGCAGCACACTGAGCCGCTTGTTGCGGGCGAGCAGACGCACCAGATTCTGCAGGTGCGCGTTGAGGCCCTCGCCGGCGACGCCGAAGATCAGATCCCGCAGCTGCTCCGAGGAGGCGTGGGGGTTACCGACCTGGGCGGCGATCTGCGCATCATCGGCGATGGCGCCGAGCAGGCTCAGCCCGTCGGCCCAGGCGTCGAGGGCACCCTCTGCCTTGGCAACCTCGAAGGCCGCTTCAGCGTAGGGACGCGCAATGGTGGTGGTATCTCCGGCCATGGGCTGCCCCTAGATCTGCTCGGCAAAGGATTTGACGAGGTTTTTGTGCGCCTGGGCGTCGACCTCTTTCTGCAGAATCTTCTCGGCCGCGGCCACCGCGAGCTGGGCCATGCGCTCGCGCAGCTCCTCTCGTGTGCGGTTGGCCTCTTGCTCGATCTCGGCGTGGGCCGCCGTGCGGATGCGGTCCGCCTCTGCCACCGCGTCCCGCTTGGCCTCGTCGAGGATTTCGTTGTAGCGCTTCTGTGCCTGAGAGACGATGTCTGCGGCGTTACTTTTGGCCTCTTTCATGACCTCCAGCGCGCGCTGCTCACCGAGCTCCTGCTCTTCCTTGCCACGCTCCGCCGCAGCTAGTCCCTCGGCAATTTTCGCCGTGCGCTCCTCCAGCGCCTTCATGATCGGCGGCCAGACGTACTTCATGCAGAAGGCGACGAACACGCCGAAGGCGATCATCTGCACGAGCAAAGTAAGATTGATGTTCATCCGTCTGCCTTTCTGGAACTTGTGCCTCTAGTGTTGAACGGCGGTCACCGGCCGATGCCACCGACCGCCCAGTGTGGGCTCGGGCGCCAGAGGACAGCTCAGAGGGCGAACATGGCGTATAGCCCCATCGCGATGGCGATGACGGGCAGGGCGTCGGTCAGGCCCATGACGATGAAGAACTGGGTGCGCAGCATCGGGATCAGCTCTGGCTGGCGCGCGGCGCCTTCCAGGAAACGGCCACCGAGCACGCCGATGCCGACACCGGCACCGATGGCGCCGAGACCCAGCATCAGACCGGCGGCGACGTAGACGAGTGCTTGTGCGAGTTCCATGTTGTTCCCCTCGGGATCTGTTTGGTTGGATGGTCAGGGTTTTTGGTGTCTGCGCCCGCCGCCACCCGCCTCGGAATACGAGGCGACGGACGTGGCGCCGCCGGGCCTCAATGATGCTGATGGGCCATGTCCAGATAGACGATGGTCAGCACCATGAAGATGAAGGCCTGCAGCGTGATGATGAGTATGTGGAAGATGGCCCAAGCCAGCTGCAGTGTCATGCCGGACGCGTCCAACAGCAGGTTGTGACCGTACATGAGTGCGATGAGAATGAAGATCATCTCGCCGGCGTAGAGGTTGCCAAACAGTCGCAGCGACAGCGAGAGCGGCTTGGATAGCAGGCTGATGCCCTCGAGCACGAGGTTGGCGGGCAGACCGAACTTGCCGAAGGGCTGCATGGTGAGCTCCGCCGCAAAGCCGCCCACGCCCTTGATCTTGATGCTGTAGTAGAGCACCAGCAAGAACACCGATAGCGACAGGCCGAAGGTGATGTTGGGATCGGTGGTGGGGACGATGCGCATGTAGACGTGATGCGGATCGGCGCCAAACAGGCTCATGAACTGCGCGAAGGCGTGGGGGATCAGGTCGACCGGGATGAGGTCCATCAGGTTCATCAGGAAGACCCAGACGAAGACCGTGAGCGCCAGCGGGGCGACCAGGTCGTTCTTGCCGCTGAAAGAACCGCGGACGTTCTCGTTGACGAAGTCGACGATCCACTCGAAAAAATTCTGGCCGCCGGTGGGCACACCGGCGGTGGCCTTTTCGGCGACGCCGCGCATGAACCGATAGGCGAGGTAGCCGAGCCCGAAGGACCACAGCAGGCTGTCGACATGCAGCGCCCAGAAGCCCATCGCCGCGGCCTCTTCGGCGTTGTGTGCGAACGTGAGCCCGTGCTCCGGGTGGAAGCCCAGCGTGAGGTTGGTCAGGTGGTGCGAGATGTAGTCCTGGGCGGTGAGGGTATCTGCAGCCATCGATCAGTCCTGGTTGGCGGCGGCGCTACTGCGCCGGCCGCGATGCAAACAGCGCGGGCAGCACCTGCACCGCGAAATAGGTGCCGAGCAACGCCGGCAGGTTGAGATTCGCGAGGGTGGCGAACGCGAGCGCAAATAAGCCGAGAATCAAGGCAATCTTGACGATCTCGGCTGCGTAGATTCGCAGTGCGAGCTCCGTCGGCGCCTGAGCGCGGTAGTGACGGAAGACCCGCAGCGCGAACACCCAGTTGGCGAGGAGACAGACGCCTGCGCCGATCGCGGCCGACTCGACGACGGTGGCGCCGAAGGGCGCGGCCAACGCAATGGCGAGCACGGCGAAGACGCCCTGCCAAGTCAACAGGCGCCGCAGCTGTGCGCGATCACGCGGGCCGAGTCCACGGGAGTCCCCCGAAATCACCTGCCCCCCGCAAAGACCCGGAAGTATAAGCGTGCCCGAATATTCCGGTCAAACCCCTGATCGAACTGTTTGTATAGTGCCATAAATGTGACAAAGAGGCTTTACGGATTGATGACGGGGTCTCTTGTGGAAATTACTGAAGATGACCCAGGATGCCATCAAGCTCGTCGAGGCTGTTGTAGGCGATCACCAGCTTGCCGCCGCCCTTGGCGCCGTGCTGGATGGCGACCCGGGCACCGAGACGCTCGGCGAGATCGTCTTGCAGACGACGGATGTCCGGGTCCGGCGCGGGCTCACGCGGGCGCTCGGCGCCGGCATGCTCGCTCTGCAGCCGGCGCACCAGGCGCTCGGTTTCACGCACCGAGAGCCCGCGTGCAACCACCTGGCGGGCGGCCAGTACCTGTGTATCGCCCTTGAGGCCGAGCAGCGCCCGGGCATGGCCCATGTCCAGGCGCCCGGCATCCAGCAGGCCGCGCACTTCGGCACCCAGCTCGAGCAACCGCAGTAAATTGGTGACCGTGGTGCGGGACTTGCCGACGGCGTCGGCAACGTCCTGATGCGTCAGGCCGAATTCCTCTTGCAACCGGTGCAGGGCGCCGGCCTCTTCCAGCGGGGCGAGATTCTCGCGCTGGATGTTCTCGATCAGCGCGATGGCGAGGGCGGTCTGCTCGTCAACCGCGCGCACGACCGCCGGCAGTTGGGCGAGACCCGCCTGCGCGGCCGCTCGCCAGCGCCGCTCGCCGGCGACGATCTCGTAGCGTTCGCTATCGAGTGGCCGGACCACGATGGGCTGCAGCACACCCTGGCGGGCGATGGAGGCGGCGAGCTCGCGCATGGCCTCAGGGTCGAATTCCCGGCGCGGCTGGTAGCGGCCGCGGTGGATGCTCGCCACCGGCAGCTGCCGCACCGATTCGCCGGGCGCGCCTTGCGTCAGGGCCGTCTCGACGCTCAGCGCCTCGACACCAGGGCCCACAGTCTCCCGTACCCCGCCGAGCAGGGCATCCAGGCCACGGCCAAGGCCGCGCTTCTTGGCGCTGTTCATGGGCTGCATGCCCCCCGCAGTGGCAGCTTGGGCGCACCCTTCGACCGCTTCTGGGGCCGGCTCCGATACCGAAGCGGGCTCGGAGCCCGCGCCCCTGTCTGCGGCGCCCGCCGGGGATGTGTCGGTGCGCAACGCCGAAGCCGGGTGTGAAGATGTCGGGGCATCGGCGGCATCCAGCGAGTCGGCCTGGTGGTCAAGTTGGGCGTCCGGGCGGGTCTCGGTCAGGGAGAGCGCGTTTTTCATGACGGGCCGTGTCTCGTGTGATCCGGGTCATGCGGCGGTGGAGGCCGGCTCGCGGCGGCGCAGCACCTCGCTCGCCAGGGCGACATAGGCGAGGGCACCGCGGGAGCTGCCGTCGTACTTGAGCACCGGCAGGCCGTGACTGGGGGCCTCGGCGAGGCGCACGTTGCGGGGCACGATGGTGCGGTAGACCTGGCCTTTGAAGTGCGTCACCAGCTGCGTGGAGACCTGATTGGACAGATTATTGCGCGGATCATGCATGGTGCGCAGGATGCCGTCGATGCGCAGCGCGGCGTTCCGGCTGCTGCGAATCTGCTCGATGGTGTCGAGCAGCGCGGACAGGCCTTCCAGCGCGTAGTATTCGCACTGGATCGGGATGAGCACCCCGTGCGCCGCCACCAGCGCGTTGACCGTGAGCATGTTCAATGATGGCGGGCAGTCCAGCAGGATGACCTCGTAGTCTGGCGCCTGCGCGGCGAGCCGCTGCGCGAGGGTGCGCTCACGGGCGTCTCCCTGCATCAAGCCGACTTCGGCGGCAGTCATGTCGCCGTTGGACGGTAACAGGTCGAAGCCCGGCGCGGGCTCCGCCACCCGCTGCACGCATTGCGAGAAGGGGATGTCGCTCAGCAGTAGATCGCATCCAGTGTATTCCAGGGCGTTTTTATCCACGCCTACCCCCATGGTCGCGTTGCCCTGCGGGTCCATGTCCACCAGCAGCACACGGCGCTTCAGGGAGGCCAGCGAGGCGGCCAGGTTGACGGCGGTGGTGGTCTTGCCGACGCCGCCTTTTTGGTTCGCGATGGCGATAATCCGAGCCATGGGGTTCCTTCGGGCTTATGCCGGCGCGCCGCGCCATCGGCGAGCGGGGTGATGCGGGCGCGCTCGGGGCTGATTCAGGCGGCCACGCTGGATGTTGCGTGCTCGCGAAGCGAGTCCGGTCGACACGGGCGGCGACAGGTCACTCAAAGGGCACTTCCACCAAACAGCGCTCGGCATCCAGCATGGGGACTGTGAGCCGGTGCACAGTGACTGCCTGCGCGCGTGCGCCGGCAGGTGCCGCCTTGGCCAATGCATCGAGCTCTGCCGTCGGTTCGCGCCCTTTCAGTGCCAAGAGCACGCCGCCGGATGCGAGCAGTGGCGCGCAATCGGCGCAGAGCTGATCCAATGACGTGACCGCACGGGCCGTTATGGTAGCGAAATTCGCCTGCGGCCGGTACGCCTGCGTGCGCGCCTGTAGCGCAATGACATTATCGAGCCCGAGCTCCAGCACCGCCTGGCGCACGAAGCGAATCTTCTTGCCGTTGCTATCCAACAGCGTGAATGCGAGGTGAGGCCGCACGATGGCCAGCGGCATACCCGGCAGGCCGGCGCCGGTGCCCACGTCCAGCACCGGGCCCCGGTGCACCCAGGGGAGCACCGCCAGGCTGTCCAGCAGGTGGCGGGGGATCATGTCCCGGGGCTCGCGCACGGCGGTGAGATTATAGGTGCGGTTCCAGCGCGCCAGCAGGTCCACATAGGCGAGGAGCTGCTTGCGTTGTGTGGCGCTCGCGGCCACGCCGAGGGCGGCGAGGCCCGCGTCCAATTGGCCGCCCAGGCCGGCGCCCGCCTCGGCCTCGAGGCGCGCCGGCGCGGCGCTGGCCGTTGCTGGTGGGGTCTTTGTCGCCGTCATCAGGCGCTCTGGCGCTTGAGGTGGATCAGCAGCAGCGATACCGCCGCCGGCGTGACGCCCGGAATGCGCGCCGCCTGGCCGACGGTGGACGGGCGCACCCGCTGGAATTTCTCACGCACCTCGGCGGAGAGCCCGCGGACGTTGTCGTAGTCGAAGTCCCGGGGCAGCATCCGGGCATCCTCGGCCTGCTGACGGACCACCTCCTGCTGCTGGCGCTCCAGATAGCCCGCGTATTTGGTCTGGATCTCGATCTGCTCGGCCACCTGGGGGTCGGTCACGCCGGGGCCGACGCCATCCACCGCCGTCAGCGCCGCATAGCCGACCTGGGGCCGGCTGAGCAGGTCGAGGGCGCGTGCCTCGCGGGTGACCCGCTCGCCGGTGTGTCGGGTCAGGTCCGCCGCCGCCGCCGTGCCCGGGCGCACCCAGCAATCGCGCAGGCGCTCGCGCTCGCGCTCGATGGCCTCGCGCTTGGCCGTGAAACGCCGCCAGCGCGCCTCGCCCACCAGGCCGAGCCGGCGACCGGTCTCGGTCAGGCGCAGATCGGCATTGTCTTCGCGCAGCAGCAGCCGGTATTCGGCGCGGCTGGTGAACATGCGGTAGGGCTCGCTGGTGCCGCGGGTGATGAGGTCGTCCACCAGCACGCCGAGGTAGGCCTGGTCGCGGCGCAGGCTCCAGGGCTCGCGACCCTGCACCGCCAGCGCGGCATTGACGCCGGCGAGGAGCCCCTGGGCGGCGGCCTCCTCGTAGCCGGTGGTGCCGTTGATCTGGCCGGCGAAATAGAGCCCGGGCACGCAGGCGGTCTCGAGGGTTGGCCGCAGATCCCGTGGGTCGAAGAAGTCGTACTCGATGGCATAGCCGGGGCGGGTGATGTGCGCCTGCTCGAAGCCCGGAATGGAGCGCACCAGGTCCAGCTGTACCTCGTAGGGCAGACTGGTGGAGATGCCGTTGGGGTAGAGCTCGGCGGCGTCGAGGCCCTCCGGCTCGACGAAAATCTGGTGCGACGTCTTGTCCGCGAAGCGCACGATCTTGTCTTCGATGGACGGGCAGTAGCGCGGACCGACGCCCTCGATGACGCCGGTGAACATGGGCGAGCGCGAGAGGCCGCCGCGGATGATGTCGTGGGTGCGCTCGGTGGTGCGGGCGATGTGGCAGCTCACCTGCCGCGGATGCTCGGCGGCATCGCCCAGATAGGAGAACACGGGCACCGGCGTGTCACCGGGCTGTTCCTCGAGCCGGGAGAAATCGACGCTGCGGGCGTCGATGCGTGGCGGGGTGCCGGTTTTGAGGCGCTCGACGGTGAAGGGCATCTCCCGCAGTCGATGGGCCAGCGCCATGGCCGGGGGATCGCCGGCGCGGCCGCCGCGATAGTTGCTCAAGCCCACGTGGATGCGCCCGCCGAGGAAGGTGCCCACTGTCAGCACCACCGCAGGCGCGTGGAATGCCAGGCCCATCTGCGTGCGCACGCCGGCGACGCGCTCGCCGTCGCCGGTCAGAATCAGGTCGTCCACCGCCTGCTGGAACAGCCAGAGGTTGGCCTGGCGCTCCACCGCGCTGCGCACGGCGGCCCGGTACAACGCCCGGTCCGCCTGTGCGCGGGTGGCGCGCACCGCCGGGCCCTTGCGCCGGTTCAGCACGCGGAACTGGATGCCGGCGCGGTCCGCCGCACGCGCCATGAGGCCATCGAGGGCATCGATTTCCTTGACCAGGTGCCCCTTGCCGATGCCGCCGATGGCCGGATTACAGCTCATCTGGCCGATGGTCTCGAGGTTGTGGGTAAGCAGCAGCGTGCGTGCGCCCATGCGGGCCGCGGCGAGCGCCGCCTCGGTGCCGGCGTGGCCGCCGCCGACGACGATGACATCGTATGCTTGATTGTTCGACATAGTTCGCAGTCCCGCCGGATGAGCCCCACTTCAGGTTCGTCATAGCTGGGTTTTCGGTTTCTGCCGGCAGGGTGACGGCTGGCGGAGGCATCCCTGCTGGCAAGCCCCGCAGCCGCCACCCGGCCCGTCGAAGCTTGCGCCGGACATCGACAGCCGTTGCATATACTACAGCGTTCCTTCGGATTGATTCCCCGCCGCCATACGCTTTTCAGGNGCCAGGCGCCGGGGCAGAACCCAGTCGNCCAAACCGCGCANCCAAGCGAGCCTCCGCCGGACACCAAGATAAAAAAGACTGTCCCCGGCGGTGAGCAGCCCGCCCCTGTGGCCCAGGCACTGCAGACAGCCGGAACCGACGCATGCGCCAGACCCTAAGCAAGCGCGACGCGCAGCCCCCCATCCAGGCGGTGCTCCATGCCGCCGATGCCATCATCCTCGGCAAGCGCGACGAACTGCGGCTGGCGCTGGCCTGCGTGCTGGCCCGCGGCCATCTGCTCCTCGAGGACGTGCCCGGCGTCGGCAAGACCACGCTGGCGCATGTGCTGGCGCGGCTGTTGGGGCTGGAGCACGCGCGCATCCAGTTCACCAGCGACATGCTGCCCGCCGATGTGGTGGGCGCATCGATCTACGAGCGCGGGCGAGAGCAGTTCCAATTCCACGCGGGTCCGATCTTCTCGCAGCTGGTGCTGGCCGANGAGATCAACCGCGCCACCCCCAGGGCCCAAAGCGCGTTGCTGGAGGCCATGGAAGAGCGTCAGGTGACCACGGAGGGCGAGACGCGCCCGCTGCCCGAGCCCTTTTTTGTCATCGCCACACAGAATCCGTACGACCAGGTGGGCACCTTTGCGCTGCCGGAATCGCAACTGGACCGTTTCCTGATGCGCCTGGCCCTGGGCTACCCAGCCGCCGCCGAGGAGAAGGCCCTGCTGGCGGGCCGGGACCGCCGCGAGATGGTCGCCGACCTGAAGCCGGTGCTGGACGCCGCGGGGCTGCTCGCCGCTCAACGTGACGTCGACAACGTCCATGCCGCCGCCGCCGTCATCGACTACTGTCACGCCATCTTGCAGTTCACCCGCCGCAGCGAGCGCTTCGTGCACGGTCTCTCGCCGCGGGCCGGGCTCGGGCTGCTGCGGGCGGCGCGCGCCTGGGCGCTGCTCGACGGACGTGATTTCGTGCTGCCGGAGGACGTCCAGCGGGTGCTGCCCGCCGTGGTGCCGCATCGGCTCATGGCCGGCGGTGACCACAGCGACGGCGGTCACGCCGCCATCGCCGAGCTGATCCTCACGGCCGTTGCCGTGACCTGAAGCCGTCGCAGGATCGCCCGCGACGCACAGGAACCGCGTCGCGGCCGCCCGTTCCAACGGTTTCAGAGGCCAGGCAGGGGGGGTCGGGCAGGGGGGCCGGGCGGACGGGTTACCGCGGCAACGCCAGCCACAAGCTCACACTCGACTCGGCACCCCTGCGGCGTCAGCATCAGCCAACGGCGCCGAAGCGCGCCAACGGGCCACCACGGCATCCGCCAAAGGTTGAGTACAACGTGGCTAAAGGCAAGACCGCAACCGGCCTTGGGGCGCGCCACGGGACGCGTCTGATCGCCCGCTTCGCCGACGCCGGGATGCGCCCGGGGCGTCGGCGCAGCACGGCGCCGGCCAGCGCCGCCGTCGCCACCCATCACCGCAGCGTCTACATCCTCCCCACCAAGGCCGGCATCGGCTATGGCCTGATGCTGCTGGCGACGCTGCTCGGCGCGCTCAATTATCAGAACAATCTGGGTCTGCTGCTGACCTTTCTGATGATCGCCCTCGCACTGGTGGGTATGCATCATTGCTGGTTTCAGCTGCTCGGGCTCGTGGTCCAGGCCCGCGACGGCGCGCCGGTGTTCGCCGGCGAGACCGCGCGCTTTCCCGTCACTCTGGCGGAGCAGTCCGGCAAGCCGCGGCCGCAGCTGACGCTGGTGGGGGCGGCGCCGGTGGCGCTGGCCGCCGGCGGCGAGCGCCCGGTGATGCTGCCGCGGACGGCGGGCCGACGCGGCGCGCTGGCGCTGGACCGAGTGGTGCTGGAGACCCGCTATCCCTTCGGCCTGTTCCGCGCCTGGACGGTGCTGCGCCCACGCGCCGAGGTGCTGGTGTATCCGCAGCCGGCGGCCCGCGCACCCCGAGCGCCGATGCTGCCGCAGGTGGCGCGCAATGGCCGCGGCGACCGGGGCAGCGGCGCCGAGGATTTCATCGGTCTTCGGCCCTACCGCCCGGGTGATCCACCCCGACGGCTGGACTGGAAGGCCTTCGCCCGCGAGCGCGGTGTCATGGTCAAGCACTTCGGCGGCGACCAGTGCGCCCGGGTCTGGCTGGACTGGGACGCGCTGGCGGCGGCCGACCTCGAGCGGCGCCTGTCCCTGCTCGCCCGACAGGTGCTGGATGCCGATGCCCGCGGCCACAGCTACGGCCTGCGCCTGCCGGGCATCAGCATCGCCCCCGGCCACGGCGGCCGCCACAGGCTCCGCTGTCTGGCGGCACTGGCGCGTTTCCGGCCGGCGGAGTCCGGGCGCCATG
>PR_CR_10_Liq_1_inCRDRAFT_1000377_pt1 | contig 28041 bp, 34 predicted proteins | sample PRCRCaboRojoPR_3_FD_10241 | JGI IMG/M metagenome (IMG submission 10241)
TTCTTGGAAATGATAATCCTCAAATCTTTTATTATTAAATTTTGACTCAGCAGTGGATTTCTTTTCTGCTTTTTCGGGTTCTTCACTACTTTCTGACTCAGCAGTGGATTTCTTTTCTGCTTTTCCGGGTTCTTCACTACTTTCTGACCCACTAATCCAACCATAAAAATCAGGACTAAGTAATGCTGCGCAACCTCCTAACCCACCACTTGAAAGCCATGAAAATGTGCCAGCGGCTCCGGCAGATTGTAGTGTAGTAAAAGCTGATCCAGCTGCTACATTTCCTACGGCTGCCTGCCAACCCGCAGCCACAGAGCCTGCAGCTATTCCCGCGGGTGCAAATCCAAGCGCGGTTACTCCGAGTCCCACAGCCCCAACCCCTGCTAAAGCTCCGCATGCATAAGTCCTCCATCCTGTGCCTTCAGAGTCTTCGCCACTTGGCTTACCGGACTCTGGTAAACTAAAAGCTGAGGTGAGAATTAAGGACATAAGAAAGTAGACTTTCATTTTTAAATTATGAATCCTTTGTTTAAGAATTAAAAACAGAACACTTCCATTTGTCTTGACAGACTCGACTATAGAGAGTTTGTCGTATTGTAGGCTCTATGTAACTCATGAATTTAAGAACTACAACCAACTTATTATCATTATTACTTTAACGAGCCTTCGGGCCTTTTTTGGTTCCAATGAGAGGTTGTTGGTAAGCGGGTCTTTTTCTGTTAAATTTGATTTTTATATTATCGAGTGAAGGCTCAAATAAAAACCAACTAGTTCTAACTTTTCATCCCAAAAGAACTCCAAGAAGTTCAAGACCAACTCCAAAACACTGAAATTCAGTCAAAACAACAAACAGCTTCTTCAAGAATTAATTATAACTTAGGTCGAGATTTTTTATTTGAAACCCAGTTATAAAAATCACGTAATTCAGGAGTAATCAAGACTATAGAACTTCCTAATCCAGCTTTTGTGGTCGATATAATTATGCCTTTAGCTGCTAGAGATTGGAACGTAGCAAAAGTTGATCCAGCTGCTACATTTCCTATATAAGCCTGACAACCCGCAGCTACAGAGCCTGCAGCTATTCCCGCAGGTGCAAATCCAAGTGCTGTTATTAAGGCTCCTGTAGTTCCAACCGCCGCTAAAGCTCCACCTGTATAAGTCTTCCATCCTATTTTACTTCTGGAGTCTTGATTGTCAGTCATTTATTTATTTTATTTATTACGTTATCTAGCCCTTGGGCCTTTTTAAGAATACAGCCAGTAGTGACTTTGTTGCGGGCCTTTTGAGTTCTTTCTGTAAACCCAGTCAACAAAGTTTTTGATAGCTCCGTCGATTTGTTGTGCTTTTTGGTTTGGCCATTTTGCGTGTTCTTCGAATTTTTTGCTGCAGAGGACGATTTCGTATAGGTCTATGTTTTCTTCGACTTCGTGTGCTATTAGTTCTTCGACTAGAATCTGTCTTTCGTACTGGTAAGCTGGGCATTCGCTTGTTATGTGTCTTACTGTCTCTATTTCTCCGCATGTTTGGTGCTTCGGTTACGTTTAGGAAGTCTGCACATGTTATTTTGCGCCGCAAATTTGGTTCTGCTGGCTTGAAACTCGTACTTCTTGATCTTTGTTTTTATGTTCCTTTTGTATTCATTTAAGTCGGGTGTGTCTTCGATGTTGTATTTTTCTTTGAGTTGTGTTGTCTCTTGTGACCATGGCAGTCCGATATTTCTAGTAGTCCTTTTTGTAGGGTGTTTTCTTCGGTTTCTAGTCTCTTCCTAAATTAAGTTTGTTTTTGTTTATCACTCCTTGGATCGTCAGCCATCCTAGGTCTTCGAGTGTAGTTTCGATTGCTGTGACCTTGCCATTTTTCGCTGAGGAAGAGGAAAGGAGAGGACACGCTATCTTGCCGCACTCCTTTCCTTATTTTTATGGTCTTGTGGTTCCTGTTGTTTATCCTGATTGTGCTTTATTCGTTTTGGTACATTCTAGCTAGGATAGCTACTAGTTCGTCTGGGATGCCTTTTCTTAGAAGTAGCTCAAATAGCTGGGGCCTTCTTACGGAGTCGAAAGCTTTTTTTTATATCTATAAATTCCATTAGAAGTGGTCTTTTCCTTAGTTTGGCTTCTTCTATGACTGTATTGAGTGCAAATATATGATGTTACTTCTCCAAGAATTAATTATAAATTAGGTTAAGATTCCTCATTCTTTGAAACCCAGTTATATAACCCACGTAATTCAGGAGTAAGTAATGCTGCGCAACTTCCAAATCCAGCTTTTGTGATCGATATAATTATGCCTTTAGCTGCTAGAGACTGCGTTGTAGCAAAAGCTGATCCAGCTGCTACATTTCCTACGGCTGCCTGCCAACCCGCAGCCACAGAGCCTGCAGCTATTCCCGCGGGTGCAAATCCAAGTGCTGTTACTCCGAGTCCCACAGCCCCAACCCCTGCTAAAGCTCCAATTGTATAAGTCCTCCATCCTATTGTACTTTCGGAGTCTTGATTTTCAGCCATTTATTGGTTATAAACTTATTCAAAATCGATATTTAAGTTAATTAAAAAATAGAACACTTGCATTTGTCTTGAGAAACAGGGTCCATAGAGAGTTCGTCCATGCTTTTTTCAGCAGCAGAGTACTTGAGTCTTTGTAGTTGCTGTTCTTTAACTTGGAGTTCATCCTGGAGTTCCTTGATACGCTTGGATTGTTGTTCTTTTTCTTTGAGTAAAGTAGGAATGTCTACTCCCTCAGTTACTGAGTTCACAGAGTAAGTTCTTTCTTCGTGGGACAACTGGTGCTTAAGTATTTCAAGGGCTTCCAGGAGTTCTTTGATCTGTTGTTTGTGGGTTTCGTCCAGTTCCGAGAGTTCTTGTTTGAGTGACTCGTTTTCCCTGATGATAGCTCTGATTTGTTCGTGGTTTGTAGGAGAAAAAGGTGACTCTTGGCCGTAGTTACCGTCAACTTTAATGGCTTCTGGGAACTTGCTGGGTTCGTTTAGGTTCTTGTTAGGACTACTGGGGAACTGGTAAGCACTTGGTTTTTGAACTACAGAGATGCTTCTTTGTCTGGGGTCTTCTTCTGAGAAATCACTGGAAGTTTTGGAGTTGTTTAAGCTGCGCTTTTGAGACTGCTGGAGGGGAAAGCAGTCGTCGCAGACTCTTTGGAGGCCTTCTAAAACAGGGTGGGGGAGTCTTTTTTGGGAGCACGCGTGACAGACTCCTCGGAAGCAGAACTTGCAGCAATTCTTGGGAATGAGGGGGACTCCGTCTTCTTCGAAGTTTAAGCTGCAAATGATGCAATTGGAGTCGTCTTGCCAGGCCTTGATGTCTCTTTGGTCGTAGTAATCCTCAAGTTGTTGTTGACTCTCGTAGAAGATGACAGAGTCATCTAGTTCTTGACTCTCCATTTATTGTTGTTTTAAACTTTGCGTATTAAGTTAAGTCTTGGCGTTACTAGTTGGTGCTTAGTTGTTGTTTGGTGCTTAGAATTTGAATTCTTAGAAAGATTAACCACTGTGCAGAAAGTTTCTTAACTCTGGGCAATTTAAATGATATTATAAATACTTAACTATGCACAGTAAGTTCTAAGCAGAATATCGATTGATTTCCAAAAAAGGTGAAGGCACTTTTTCGGAGGTTTTAAAGGCACAAAGCATCAAAACCGGGAAATACGTTGCAATCAAATGTATGAAGAACCACTTTAAGAACCTCGAACAAGTCAACAAACTCCGTGAAATCCAGGCCCTCCGGCGGCTTTCCCCGCACCCGCACATCGTGAAACTCATTGAAATTCTATAGTAAAAGTTATCTAGTGACGAACCTACAGGGCGTTTGGCTTTGGTTTTTGAACTTATGGAACTCAACCTTTACGAGTGGATTCGTGGAAGACGCAGCAACACCCCTGAAAACAAAGTCAAGTACTACATGCACCAACTCCTCAAGTCCATTGACCACATGCACAGAAACGGAATCTTCCACAGAGACATCAAGCCTGAAAACGTGCTGCTTTCCACAGACTCACTTAAACTTGCTGACTTCGGGTCCTGCCGAGGGATTTACTCCAGACAACCTTTCACAGAGTACATTTCCACTCGCTGGTACCGTCCTCCAGAATGTCTGCTCACAGACGGTTACTACAGCTACAAAATGGACATTTGGGGTGTGGGTTGTGTGTTTTTCGAAGTTTTGGCCTTGTGTCCTTTGTTTCCAGGCAAGAATGAGTTGGACCAGGTCCACAAAATCCACAACATCCTAGGGACGCCCCCACCCGAAATTTTGCAGAAGTTTCAGAAAAAGGCTTCTCACATGGACTTTAACTTCCCAAAGCAAGAAGGGAGTGGGTTCACCCAATTGATACCCCACGTGTCAGCTGAAGCCAAAGACTTGATATCTAAGATGCTGACTTACATCGAAGAAGATAGAATCACAGCTAGACAAGCACTCCAGCACCCTTATTTCAGAGACATTCGGGAAAACGAAAAGGTTACAAGCAATCTGCCTACTCCGACACTGCCTGCACCTACAGCTGACCGGGCAGCTGGGATCATGCCTAACATTACTAAACTTCCGCACATAATTAAGCCAAAACACTTGGCAAACAAGCAGAAAAAAAGCATCACTTACGACCAAAAGTCCATAATGGCCAGAGGGAACCCTATACTTAAGCCAAAAGTCTCTCCTTACAGCCAAAAGCACTTTTACCAATCTTACTACTAGGTTGGACCTTCTTAACGGCTAAATGAACTCATTACGTATAAATGGTAGAACTAGTTAAGGAAGAAGACCTTTACATCCTGAAGATCCCCCACGTGTTCACTCCAGAGATAATCGGAACTATTTCCGAGAAACTAGACGAAGTAGAGAACCAAGAAGGTCCCAAAGCCTTGATCCTTACCTCTTCCCACCCAAGAGTCTTCAACGGAGGAATGAACCTTAAACTGCTCCAGTCCAAAGGCATCGACTCAGGCTTTGACTTGTTCACTTTAGTAACTAAACTCCTGGGAAGAGTACTTGCGCTTGGAATCCCCACGATTGCTGCTATGCACGGCCCAGCTATAGCTGCAGGACTACTTGTTGCGTGTGCTTTTGACTACAGAATTGCTTCGCCTAGTTGTATTGTTGGAATGTCCGAAATAGAAATAGGAATGACTCTTCCTAAAGAAGCCTGCGACTTGCTGGGTTGCAAAGTAACTGAGCACGCCAAAAGGGACTTCTTAATCAGAGGAAAGCGCATGGACGCCCAAGAAGCTTTGAGGAGGGGAGTTTTGGATGAAGTAACTGAGGACTGTTTGAAGCGAGCCAAAGAACTAGGCAAGGAACTTAGTTGGCTGGGCAAAGACGTTCCCCTTATGAAGGTGTTCAAGGAAAACATGTACGGCGACCTTATTCGTCGGTGCAGGAACTTTGTGTTTGACGAAGCTGAAAAAAAGGTGGTGAGGAAGAACTTTCAACCTAAGTTATGATTAATTACTAGAGAAGTCGTTTATTGTTTTAAGTGCGTTTCCGGTGTTTTTTTGGAGTTGGTCTAGAACTTCTTTGGAGGTCAAGGCTTTAGTGCTTCTAAGACTGCAGATGCTTTTGAGGAGTTCGAACTGGTCTAGTAAGTTGCTTTTAGAGTACTGGTTAACTAGTTGTCTTTTTTGAGAGCTTACAAGAACTGCTGGGTTCTTGGGTTTCCTTTTGAGAGGAAGCAAGGGCTTGGTTAGTTCGACAAAAACTTTGGCAAACTTAGGAGTTTTGGGGAGTAAAGAAGGTTTTTTTTGAGAGTTAAGAGTGTTTTGGACTTCTACGATGACTAAAGGCTTTGGGCTAAAAAGTTGGACAGCTAAGTTGCAACTAGTTGGGGAGTTGGTTGGAGTTCTTGGATTCATGAATTACATGGGGGCTGCAATAGGACTTTTAGTAATCATAAAAGCTTTAAGGACTCAGCCATAATGCCTCACTGAGTTTTCCCTAAAACCTCATACTAAGTTAAATGGGCATTTGGGGAACGAAATAATAAACAAATTCAATGGCGCAACAACTCCCTGCTGGACACTTCTTGTTCACTTCCGAAAGTGTAAACGAAGGGCACCCTGACAAACTGTGCGACTGCATCTCAGACGCTATTCTGGATGCTTGCTTAGCTCAAGATCCTAACTCCAAAGTTGCTTGTGAGACCGTCACCAAAACCAACATGCTCATGATACTTGGAGAGATCACTACCAAGGCCACTATTAACTACGAACAAATCATCCGTGAGACCGCTCGTGAAGTTGGGTACATTTCCCCTGATATTGGACTTGACGCCAACAACTGCAACGTGATGGTTGCTATCGAAACTCAGTCTCCTGATATTGCACAAGCTGTGCACGAAAACAAAGCCCCCGAAGACATCGGAGCTGGAGACCAAGGCCACATGTTTGGTTACGCTTCCAACGAAACACCTGACTTAATGCCCCTTTCACACTCTTTGGCCACTAAGTTGGGCAAAAGACTCACAGAATGCAGGAAGAACGGAACTCTTCCCTGGTTGAGGCCTGACGGCAAAACCCAAGTCAGTGTGGAGTACAAGAGAGAAGCTGGCAGAACCATCCCTGTCAGGGTCCACACTGTAGTCATTTCTACCCAGCACAACCCCGACATCTCCAACGAAGAGATCCAAGCCCAACTTAAAGAGCACATCATCAAGCCAATCATCCCTGCTGAGTTTTTGGACGACAAAACTATTTATCACTTAAACCCTTCAGGACGCTTCATCATTGGAGGCCCCCACGGAGATGCTGGACTTACAGGCAGGAAAATCATCATTGACACTTATGGAGGATGGGGAGCCCACGGAGGTGGAGCTTTCTCCGGGAAAGACCCCTCTAAGGTAGACAGATCTGCTGCTTACGCTGCAAGGTGGGTAGCTAAATCCTTGGTCAAAGCAGGTTTCTGCGACAGAGTGCTTGTCCAACTCAGCTACGCCATTGGTGTTGCCCAGCCCCTGTCAGTGCACGTTGACTCCTACGGAACTGTCAAGAACGGCAAGCAGGACAAAGACTTGTTGCAAATTGTCCTTAGGAACTTCGACTTGAGACCTGGCTGCATAATTAGAGACTTGAACTTACTCAGACCCATCTACAGACCTACTGCAGCCTACAGTCATTTCGGAAGGGAAGATTCCACTGACTTCACCTGGGAAATCCCTAAGGATCTTTCTCACGAACTTTAAGTAACCATTTGGACTTAATTCTTGCATACAAAATGGATGACGAAACATCGGGACTAGTTTCTTCAGTAGTCATAAACTTAGTGGTGTTTTTAGTGTTTATTTTGTTGTTTACTTTTTACAGGAAGTACCGCTCCAGGAACATTGGAGCTGAGTTGCCGGCAGAAAGGCCAAAAGTCCCCCCTCTTTCTGAGTCGGATTCAGAATTGGGAGATTTGTTGTCTAGGGTGTTTAAGATGCCTCTTGAAGAACTTGACAACTACTGCGGCTCAGAAGCTAAGGTAATGCTTCTCCTGCACAAGTCTTTGTTTTGGCTGGCTTTGATTCTGTGTGGTTTGGCTTTTGCAGTATTGGTTCCGACTTATGCTTCAGGAGAAGGCCAAGCAGACTCAGACATTGGAGTGATAAGTTTCAACCACATTGGAAAGGACTCTGCTTTGCTGGTGTGTCCTTTGATAATGAGTTTAGTTTTCAGTGGCTTGGGGTACTACATGGCTTTTTGGTTTTTGAAGAAGAGTTTGCAAATCAGTGGGGAAGCCAAAAAGAACGTTAGCCAATACACTTTGTGCATAGACGGAGTTCCCAGGAACTTCGATTCTCAGAGTTTAAGTGAACAAGTAACCCAGACGATGCAGAAGTATGGAGAAGTCCTAAGGTGCTATGTGCCGAAGGACATGTGTGAAGTTTACTGTTTAGAAAAAGAAATTGAAGCTTGCGAAGAAAGACTTGAACACTTCAAGAACTACCAAACCTACAAAGGCAAACGGGCCAAAGTAGCCACTAAAATGATGTGCTGCAAAAAAGTAGACGCCATTGAGTTCTACGAACACAAGCTTCCAGAACTCACTCAAAAGAGAGACGCTTTGTTGGAAAAAAGCGAATTGCCTAATGCAGGAGTGGCTTTTGTGATTTTTAAGTATCCAACTGACGTAGCTTTTGCTCTTAAGAACTTCAAAGGACAAAGAGACGAACTCAACAGTTTTTTGTGGGAACTTTCTCCAGCAGACACTCCACAAAACATCATTTGGAAGAACCTAAACGTGAACCAGCGCAAAATGAAGTCTGTAAGGATTTGCCTCTCAGTTAGTTTCATAGTGCTGTTTGCCTTTTTAGTAACTCCAACAGCTTTTCTGAACTACGCAGAAGCAGTGCTTGAAGAACTTGGAATAGCTGACTTAGTCGTTGGACTTCTAGGTCAGTACCTTCCGACAATCCTGCTTATAGTTTATCAGTCTGTGTTTCTCCCTTTGGTGATCAGTTACGTTGTAGACACTGAAAAGCACCTTTCAGAAAGCGTAGTGACTATAAGGGCTATGGAGCTGTTTTTGGCCTTTAACGTGATCCACATGCTGTTGGTTCCAGCTATAGGAATGCAGGCTATTGAAATAGTTTCTAAAGCTGCAGAAGGAGACACAGAAGGCTTTGCTGAGTTCATGATGACCAGACTGACCAACTCAGGTATCTTTTTTACTGTGCTTGTGGTAGGTTTTGCTTTTCTATCCAACGGGTCGCTTTTGCTAGCAATAGGCAGAATAGTTTCAGTCAAGTTGAAGCAAAGCAACGCTGTGACGGACAAAGAAAAGATCCTTGCGTACGAAGCAGAGTTGTTTCCTTTTCCACTTCAGTACTCTATAGGACTTACAGGTTACATAATTGCTTTGACTTTCAGTGTAATCTTTCCGCTTATACTGCCTTTTGCTGTGGTGTTTTTTGGAATAAGGTACTTTGTGCTTAAGTATGACTTTTTGTGCCTTTACTTTACTCCACAAGTAGGGAGTAACTCTGCGCCTTTGATTTTCAAGTCTATGATTTTAGGGGTTCTGATGTTCCAGATAGTTACAGGAGTGATTTTCACTCTGACTTCTATTGCCTTTTACGTAGTTTACGGGTTCTTGTTTTTAGTGGCTTCTGTTGTACTGTATTTAGTTTCTAGAAACTTGCTGAATAGAATAATACATAAGCATCTCAGCACAAGTCTTATGGAGAACTTTTTGGAACAAGAAAACCTTTACGAGTTCCCTACAAGCCAGCCTGAAATACTGGTAGAAAAGGAGTAAGTTAATTAGGTTTATAGTTATCAACTAAAGTAATAGTATCGTTAATCCTTGAGTGTAGGTGCCTTAGGTAGAAAATAAGCAGCACTATGCATAAGAAGTTAAGCAGCATCAAAGAGTTAAGTCCTTTTGAAGGAGAAGCTGTTTTTTGGACCTTGTCCCGGTAAGCTTTTAGGTCTACTTCTTCGTACTTAGCGAGTTGGTGGACTTGCTTTTCTTCTTCTTGGGAAGACTGGGCCTCTCCCAAGCACTTACTTCGGGCCGCGCGCAACCAACCCTCCACATCTCGAGTTACGTCAGTTTTGGTGCGGGACTCAATGGTGCCTTTGAACATAGTGGCTTTCAAGAAGTTGACTGTGCAGGTGCACTTCAAAATAGACTTGTCGGGACCTACTTCAGAAACGTTCCACTCGTCTTCCACAACAAAGTAGGAAGAGTAAGGAACGTCTAAGGCTTTGTTTGAGGACTTCAGAATTAGAGTTGAGTCTTCCCACTTGTAGACCTGGGCTCTGTGGCACCTGGTGGTTTTGGGGCCTATGGAAGGGCCGTTTATTTTGGTGCGGAACTTGATTTCTCTAGAGTGGCCTCCTAGGTCTTCGTTTTCGGCCCAAGGAGTAGTTTCGATTTCAGTGTCTCCTCTGATCCGACAGTAGTCTTCGAAAGAGAACACAGCTCCGTCTGCAATGAACAACTCAAAAAACTTCTGCGGGGATATTGGAATGATTACTTTCAAGGTTTCATAAGTGTCCCCGGTGTCGTCCACTGGGAGCATAGTGATTCCTTCCTTCTCTTCCTCCATTTGAGGAGGGTCTTCGTTGTCGCTCCAGTAGCCTGTGTCTTGGTCTTCGTCGCAGTACCCAGAGTTCCGCCACAAGTTGTAGATGAAAGAAAAAGCCTCGTTTCTGCGCAAAAAGGACCCAAAGTAGTAGCACTTCTTGTTGGTGCACTCAACTTCGATGTAGTTAGAGATGGAACCTTTGTGGCGCTTGATAGCAGTGACTTCTTTGAAAGGAATCACTTGCTTAGTTTTGAAGCCCATGATGTTTGCGTAGAAACATATGTAGTTGTCAGTGCAGAAGAGCCTTCCGTGGATAAGTACTTTCTTCAGCAGTGCACAACTGAAGTCGTCAAGCACGTCTTCTTCTTCTGCCAGCGAAAAGAGCTTGCGCACTACTTGTTGGGAACTCACTCTTGGGTTTGGTGGCTTAGACATTTTTAGAAATTGTTCACTAAACAATGTCATACAATTATTTATTCAAGCTAATCATAATTGGCGATTCAGGGGTGGGTAAGTCCTGCATCCTCCTGCAGTTCACTGACAACCGGTTCCGCAAAGACCACGACCTCACCATAGGAGTTGAATTTGGCGCAAAGCTCATAGACATCAAGGAGAAAAAGATCCACCTGCAAATTTGGGACACTGCTGGGCAAGAAAACTTCAGAAGCATAACAAGGGCTTACTACAGAAGTGCTGCAGGGGCACTGCTCATGTTTGACTTAACTAGACGTGAAAGCTTCGATAAACTCAGTGACTGGCTCCAGGAAACTTTGGAAAACGGAAACCCTCACATGGTGATAGTTTTAGTAGGCAACAAACTCGACTTAGAAGAAGAGAGGCAAGTAGAGTACTCTGAAGCTGAAGCCTTTGCCAAAGCCAATGGGCTTGTTTACTTAGAAACTTCTGCACTGACTGGACACAATGTCCAAGAAGCTTTTTTGGCAGTGGGAGAACAAATCATTGACAAGGTAGAGAGCTTAAGAGTAGACCCCAAAATCGAGAACTACGGCGTCAAATTAGGAGTAAAAGACCCCAAAACTAAAAAGAAGAAGTGTTGTAAGTAGTAATTAATTATCAACAAAGGTTCAGCACTCTCAAACATCTAAGTAAAGCTTACTCAGAGCACTGCTTTTTGTCTTCACTCCAGCAACTCAAGTGCATTACTTTGAGACAACTGCACCTCAGAACACAGTCCTGCAATGCAAGTCTGCCTAAAACTTACTTTTGGGAGCAAATACTGCAGAGAATAGATACTGCACCCTGCACCTGGAGCACTGTGAACCTGTCAGGGATTCGCTCCACAGCTTGGGACCTAATGTAGTAAGTTTCTTCAGACTCAAAAAGTCCATCAGTAACTTTGATTTTGAGGATGTTTTCTGGAAGAGTGCACTGCTGATGTTCTTCAAAAGTAGTTTCATTCGAGGGGTTTTGTGACTTGACTTTAGAAACTTTGGTTCTTTTGTGTTTTTTTCGTAAGCATTTAATGACATAAACTGTTACAACCCTAAGTGAAACTTACAGTGTCACTAACGCTGCAAGAGCTACTTCTAGGTAAACCAAAATCCCTCCTTTTTCGAAGTCAGGCAAAAACAATATTCTCCTTTTAGAAGTTTTCCACATTTATAATTCTTCACCTACTTATTTACATTTTATGCTTCTGTTTGCAGTTTTTGTAGTCTTGAATGATTTCTTGGCAGGAACTAGGCTCCTCGTGTTTGTTTTTCAAGCAACTTAAGTACTCTAGTGCGTACTCTTCACAAGGCACTTTGGAGTGTTTGGAGTGCTGGGGTGCTTTCCAGTTTTTGGGTTTTTCTTTGAAGGTGATCTTTACATCAGAACTCTCTGTAGACATTTCTATTTATTTACATTATTCATATCTGTCTTTGCACCTTTCGAGTTCTTCAGCAAACTGCTGGCATGCAGTTTTGCTGTTATTCTTGGTGCAGTTGAGGTAGTTCCCAGCTTCCTCAAGACACTTGTCAGGATGGTTCGGGGGAGTGAACTTAGTGCGGGGGTCAGGAGCTAGTTCTCTTTGGGAGCCTCCTTTTATGACGGTTTGTGCTTGGTAGGAGCCTGATTTGATGGGCATGTTTTGGTAGTGTCCTTTATGTTCACTAACTTTTTGTTTGGGTTTGCCTTGTTGCCACTCAACTCCTTCGGGCAACTTGGTTTTGGGTTTCTGTTCTGACATATTTATTAACAAACACAAGTAAATAAATTTCAAATTAGCATTGATTTATAATTCAGCTTCCTTTTCCTTGGCTTTCCCAGGAAGCAAAGCTTGGTGGATGTAAGGCATGACTCCTCCGTTTGCAATGGTGGTATTAGACATCAACTTGTTCAGTTCTTCGTCGTTTCTGATTGCTAGTTGGATGTGTCTAGGGACTATCCTAGTTTTTTTGTTGTCTTTAGCTGCGTTTCCAGCAAGTTCGAGTACCTCAGCAGCAAGGTACTCAAGGACTGCAGCTAAGTAGACAGGGGAGCCTGCTCCTACTCTTTCTCCGTACTTGCCCTGTTTCATAAATCTCGAAATACGTCCTACTGGGAACTGAAGTCCAGCTTTCTGTGATCTTGAAGTTTTAGCAATAGTAGCAGCTTTGCCACGACTTCCTTTTCCTTTTCCGATGCTTGACATTATATTTTTATAACTCAACTCCTTATTTAAATTTTGGCTCCTGAGATATGGATACTTATCACCCAATCAAATTCAAGATTGCCTCCAAAAAGGATACTAGAAAAATAGTTAGTTAGGCCGACTGAGTCTTGTTATTTATCAAGGAGTGAAGAGCTAGCACACTCCTAGTTACTGAAGCCAAGTACAGCGTTAGGTAACTGTCGTTTTGGTCCACTGCAAAGGCTTGGTTCAGCACACTGGTGTTCGGAATTAGGTTGAAGACTTCCTGGAGTTTGAAAAGGATCTCGTGGTTGGGTTTGGCTCCGTTTAGAACTTCCTGTATGTAGTCTTGGATCATCTGCAGTCTAGAAAGCATTGCCTTGAGAGCTGCAATCTTGTTTTGAGTTTGAGTGGCTAAGTTAGTAGCAGCTACGTCCCTCACGTCTCTGAGGAGGTGCTCCACTCCCACTTCTTCGGCTTCAGAAGCACCCAAAATAGTAGGTAGGTGTGCAAAGTTTTTGACGATGCTGCCTTCTTCGTTGACGTCTTCTTTAGCGTAGTAGGCTTGTGCAGGCAGTTCGAGACTTTCAGCTGAACTTACGTCAATCACCACTAAAATAGGGTTGGAAGTGTATTTACGCATAGTTTCGTTGATTTGGATGTCGGGAGCTTTCACTCCTGGGCCTGTGGAGTACCACCCTACTATTTTTTCGCGGGCATTGATTCGCTTGAACATGTGGAACATCCTCTCTAGGTACCCGTGGTCGATAAACCACACTTTGGAGTCCTGAGGGTCTTCTTCAAAGGGCAAAGCAAACGAGTTAGAAATGTCCAAGCGTCCTTTCCAGGCTTCTCCCAGAAGCAACCCAACTACTCTTTTGTTGGTGTCTTTGGCAACACGGTTGAAGTGGTCCACTACACTGAGCAGCACTAAGGGATGAACTATCACTTCTGATACTTTGTCCATATTTTCTGTGAAGCCAATTAGGTGTTTTAATAACTTAGCCTTACAAGTACTTAGGGTTTCCTTTTTTGTGCAAGTGGAGTAATGAACAGCACATTATTGCCTCTAATGACTGCAAGACCCTCTTCGTCCCGCAAAGCAGTGTTTAGGTGCGCGTCCAGGGCCTCCAATGCTCCTTCTAGTTCTTCTCCGTCCAAAAGTTTCACCTTGACTTGGCTGCCTATTAACTTTTTAAGGAACTCGCTAGGCTCGTTCATTTATAGTAAAAAACGCATAAATGGGCTGCTGCGAACTTAGAGACGTAAACTTTACTTAGGGAACACCTAACCCATACATTCCTGAACAGAAAGGCATCAGGAAGCTGCACCCTGTTCAGGTGCTTAAAAACCAAAGGTCCAAAACTCCTACCTCGGAACCTAGACAAGTCAGTTTTTTTTTGCCAGAACTCACAGGCGAGCTTCCTTTATCAATATCTAAAGACATCCCTGAGTTGGAAGAGGGCTCTCAAAGTCTGAAAAGCATCAAGCACTTGGAACACTTACTTATTCACTACGAGTGGACTCACGAAGTGCAGAAGGACTGGTTCCAACTTAAGTACTTTTCCCAGGTTGACTCTGCTATTTATATACAACTCAACTTTAAAGAAACACTTCCTTCAGAATTGATTCTGAAGGTCCTGAACGAACCTGAACACAGGCTACTCTGGGATACAAGTTACACCGAAATCAAGTTACTTGCAGGGTCTTCTTTACTAGACGCTAAGTTACAAACAACCAAAAAGGGAGCCAAAACCCCTGCTGAGGTAACTCGTGTAGTAAGGCTTTACAAAGGCGCCTTAGTAGTTATGAACTTCGCAGACTTAAATCCACAAGAAGAAGACTGGGTGAAGGGGTCTAAGTCAGTGTTAGGGTTCTTTGTGTGGCAAAACTCAAACAACACCCTTATTGAAATGGTGGTGCAAGACACCCAGATTCCAGACATCAAGAACGAAGCTAAAAAAGCCAAGCAGTGGATTGCCAAGTTCTACCAAGAACTTTTAAGTTTAGTTCCCATAAATCAGTGATTATAATTATAAATGGGATCTTGCTGCATTAAGTCCAAAAAACAGTCAAGCAAAGGCAACAACAACAAAGACTTGGCTCCTGTGTACCACAACAAAAAGATGACTGACGCCCAACGAGACGAAAGGCGCCAAAAAGCCCTTGAAGCTGCTGAAAACCGCCAGCAGGAGAACCAAATGAAAGGACTCTCCAAAAAGAGCTACGCAGAAACCCAAATCAAAAAAAAGAAACTCGAAGAAGCTGAAAAGTACTCTAAAAACGACAAAACTTTAGAGTGGCGTGTTTAATCATTAAACTTTGTTTATTTCAGGCTTCTCAGACACGTCAGTGAAGAACCTGAAAGTCACTAAGTTCTTCAGCACCGGGAAGAATTCATAGCGCTTCTGCTTTTTGTACTTAACTACTTTGAATCTTTTGACTTCCCTGTCTTTGTCGATGCTTTGCCACAAATAGAAACTGCTGAGTCCAACTCCACAGTGCCAGCACCCGTGCCAGAACCTTAAGTAATCAGTTTGGTCGTCTAAACCCCTTACAAAGCACATCACTCCAAACCCCATGAAAAGCATTCCTTTGAAGAAGAACCTTTTATTGAGCCGACTGGCTCCTACTACAGCCAGCTTAACCAAAAGCAAAGCCAAAAACACCAGGATAGGAACTACCGTGTTTTCGATAAGCCAGGGGTGCTTGGCCTGCATGGTCAAAGTTAAAGCAGTCCCTCCCATGATAAGGTGAATGTCGGTAGTGCAGGTGTTTTTGGAGTGATAAGTGTTCCCTTTTTTCTTCTGTAAGTTATCCATCCAGTAAACCATCAAGAGTATGAAGCACAAGATCGACCCTATATTGTCTAGTTTGTGCCAGCTTCCTTGGTTGAGGTAGAGTTGCTCCCACTGGACTGCTTCAAGTGAGTGGTAAAGAAACGAAGTTGCCATAGTGAAAGTTCCTATGTGGAAGTGAAGAAACATCCCTTTATGGTACAGTATGTAGAGTCCTGGGAACGAAGCAAAGTTAGTTATTCCCGTTATAATTAGCATCAAAAACTTTTCGAAGTTAGTTTCGTAAGCCATTTACTATAAATGATTAATCGCTATATAAATGGGTAAAAGTATAGCTATTGACAACTGGTTCCAAATATCTGACTTTTCTATTCTGGAAAAAGTTCTGAATCCTAACAACTTGCACTACTTTAAAGTGACTCTGAAGCCTTTACTTCCTTTGGCCTACTCCATTAAAGACTCCTCCTTAGAAAAGCCCCCCTTGGACATATTAGCCCTTAACACTCCAAGTTCCGTAAGTTACTTTGAAAGCTCGCAAACTCCCAGAATAANCCCAGAACTTAACTTTCCTCTCCAACTAGACTGCAAAGAACTCTTCCAAGCTGAAAGAAAAATAATTCTGCCTCCCATAAAGTCACTTTACAGGCTGCCTTCTGTGTTTCCAACTGTAAACTATTTCAAGTGTTCTTTTTTCACAAACTGCTTTTTGTGCAGACTGGAATCTCCAAACTTAACTTGCAACTACTGCAAAAGAGCTTACCACAGTTACTGTCTACCTAATAACCAAAGGTGCTTTGTGTGCACTAAGAACTGCATGGTAACTCTTACTTAGAAGTGCTTTGGCCAACTAAGCAGTCAAAGCACCAAATGCAGTAGGTGCTTGTCCAAGTTCCACGTTTCCTGTGAACCTGAGCTAGCTAAGAGGCCCTACTTTGGGTTTTGTTGCTTATGCAGAAACGAGTGCCTTCAAGTAGCTAATGTTTACAGTGTAAAGCCCAACCGGAGCTGTCTCGTAAGGTACCTTGGGTTTTCGCCCCACTACACTTTGTGGGTAGAAGAAGAGCAGTTTGCTAAGTTCCCCAAGTCTACTTTGGCTGAACCCCAACTCAAAGAAATAGTTTCCTACAAACAAGTATTTAACAAAGACTTTTACTTAGTGAGGTGGGAAAAAGAACACTCAGTGGAAACTAAGTACTTCCTCAAGCACTTCTGCTTCAAAAGCTTAGAAAAGTTCCACCAGAAACTAAACCTTCCGCTTAAAAGACCTAACACAACTCAAAGTTCTCCTCCTAAAAAAGCAGCTAAAAGACACAGGGAGCTCAGAGTTCCTTTTGAAAAGAAAAACGAACTTTTACTGCACCTTTTTTACGAGCCTGAGCAGTTGACTACTAGAAACAAAGACCTTATTTCCAAAAAAGCAATGCATAACTACAGCAGTTTCTTTGCGTTAATTGTGGAGGTTTCCGGCACTCCCAACCAAAACTTCCAAAAACTCTTGCCTAAACAAAAGCATTACTTAGAACTCTTCACTGCTTTAACCGAAGCTTCCAAGTTAAACGCAACAGATATAATGTTTGGAGAAGCTACTTTCGACTTCCAGAAACTCAAAACACTTGCAAGTATCATCAGAGCTCTTGCTAAGTTTGGTCAACTAACTAAGTCACAAAAACTCAGTCAACTAAAGAAACTCAGGGTTCAAGAAACTAGTAACTGGAAACTTGGAGACGACTTGGCCCTTTTAGAAGCACTCAAAAACATCAAAACCAAAAAGACTCTAGAGTTCACTAAACCCACAGTCCAGTCTGAAGAATTTGTTCTGGCAAGGTGCAACTTCTTAATTTATAAATTGCTTAAACAGTAGTTAGCTAATTTCTTGAATAACTTTACGGATAGCATTGTAGTCCAGTCGTAGTTCATTGCGGGAGTAGATCGTGGTTTCCCAGTTGTCGTATAGCATTTCATCACTAGGTCTGGTCACTCTCCAGCGAAACCTTTGGAAGGAGTCTTCTTGTTGGTTGATTTGGGTTATTTTGTACTTAAGTGACTCAACTAAGTCAGGGACTCCATTTTTCAGTTCTTCAAATTCATCTCCGCGCAAGTCACTTGTAAGTTTCCCAAACAGTCCTCCCTTAATCATTCTTTCAAGGATTTTTTGGACAATTTCAAGTTCCTTAACGATGCTTCCCACTATCCAGTATATGAGGAGCACCATTAAAAGCAGTAAGAACAGTACAATTCCCAGTACTGTGTAGAAACTTGTATCTAGGTAGTTGTTGCCTTCTACGATATTGTTGTAATTTTCTTCAATTTTTGTTTGGTTGACCAGTAGTAAGTAGTAGTAGGTGTAGTTATTTAAATTAATTTCCTTGCAAATAACCTTGTAGTCTTTTCCTCCGTTCTTCTTGCCATATTGGTAATCACCCATGTCAGAGCAATTTTTTCCGAAGTTAGTTGAATTGAATTCTTCATTGAGTTCGTTAATTGAAGTTGCGTTGCTGACTTTGGAAGGGTTGGTAACTATAAGGCCTCTTTCACTTACAAGCATTTCAAATACCCAGTTTTTATCTTCAAAAGTTTGGACTTCTTTTAGTTCTTCTGTCAGTGACCTAGAAAGCCAGTAAGGTTCTACACTTAAGAAATTTTCGAGTTCTTTTAGTCCAATGTCTATTCCAGCAACTCTATCTGAATCTATTCTACTAGAAAGGGTAATTACAGATTTTTTTTCGTCTTCATAAGTTCCGTAGGGTTCAGTTATGTTTGTGTTATTGTTGTTGATGGATCCATAATACCATTCCCTTTCTCTTGGGATCAACTCATCTCCTTCTATCCTCATTTCAGGGTAAAGATACAACAAGCCATTTCCAAAACCAACATAAAACTTATCAACTTGTCGAGTCAGTCCTTTTTTAAAGACATCGCATGTTTCATTGCAAGTTTTTGCTTGCTCTATGTCATCTCTACTTTGGTTAACTAGACTGCTGCTGATGTAGAAGACTCCACATTCGGCTTTTTTATCATCGTCATGCCATGTAGGTTCTTCTTCACAAAGCTCATTGCGTTCGAAGAGTTGCTTGTAGGTGCTTAAAAAGTTTTCTTTACTTTCAAAAAAGTTCTTTACGTTGAGTTCTCTTACTTCCAACAGATTTTTTGTTATGCTCTTAATCCTTGACTCAATTATATCCTTTGTTTCAGCTTCAATCTGGGATTTGTAATATTGAACTTCTCCCATCGTCATTAAAAGAAAGATCAATGTGCTCAAAGTTACAGTCAAAATCAGAAATCCTTCAAGTTGGGCTTTGATGCCCCACTCTTGAATTATTCTTTTGAGCTTCGAAAAAACCATGCTTTTATTGTCCAGTTCAGTAAATGTGGTGGCTAGTGCTTTTGGCTTTTGCTTTCGCAGACAAAGTTCCCCAAACATTTAACCTCAACTTAGACGACCCTCCTGAAACTCGCTGGGTCCACATTCAAAAGCCTTTTGCAAGCACTATAAAGCAACTCTCTGACTACTACGTGGAGCACTATGGTTCTCCTGAAAAGTTGGACTCACTCCCTAAGTTGTTAGACTTGGGCTACTTAGACGAAGAGTTCAAGCTAGAACTCAGGGGCTTAGCCCAGGCTGCCAACATCACTTACAACGAAGCAGTGTTCCTCAACTACATGTACGAGTACAATGCTTACTGCACTTCAATTGTTGCCCGAATGAAGAACGGAACTATCATGCACGCCAGAAACCTTGACTACGACATTGAAGACTTTTTGCGGAGGACCACAGTGAACATTGACGTTTACCAGCAAGGAAAGCTGCTGTTCAAGATCACAGGATTTGCTTGGTACTTAGGAGTTTGCACTGGAATGAAGCCAGGAGTGTTCAGTGTGAGTCTCAACCAAAGAAACAACGACGAAAGGTGGCTGAACAACTTAGCTCTCATGATGGGATTCAAAGGAGACCTTTGGCAGATCCGGAAAGCTTTGACAAACCTAAACACCTACGAAGAAGTAGTGGACTTTTTGGAGCACACCCACGTCACAGCTCCTTCTTACTACATTTTAGGAGACGTAGAGACCCACGGAAGTGTGATTACAAGAGGCAGGTTTATTTATGAAGACTACTGGCCTCTTACAGAAGACAAATGGTACTTAGTTCAGACTAACTACGACCACTGGGAAGAAGAACCTGCAAGAGACAACAAACGCAGGCAAACTGCTATTGACATGCTGGAGTCAATTGGGCAGGAAAACTTGGGGCCAGAAGACCTTTTTAAGGTACTGTCAACTTTCCCAGTGCTGAACCCCACTTCAGTATATACAACAGTTATGGTGCCTTCTACTGGTTACCTCAACACCACTATAAGGATTTAACCTAAAACTTCAGACTAGCTTTGTAATTTAAAAATGGTAAGTGCTAAATAGGTTGCAAAAACAAAAGGCGGGAAAGGTGGCAAAGGCGGCAAAGGAGGCAAAGCAGTGCCAGTCAAAACTAAAACTACTCCAAAGTCACGCTCCATAAGGGCAGGTCTGCAGTTTCCAGTGGGGAGACTCCACCGCTTTTTAAAAGAAAGAATGAATGCGGCCCAGAGAGTAGGGGGAACTGCAGCTGTGTACGCAGCTGCCGTGATGGAGTACTTGACTGCCGAAGTGCTGGAACTCGCAGGCAATGCCAGCAAAGACATGAAGGTGAAAAGAATCACTCCTAGGCACTTGCAGTTGGCTATCCGGGGTGACGAAGAACTTGACTCACTGATTAAAGCCACCATTGCAGGAGGGGGAGTGATTCCTCACATCCACAAGAGTTTACTCGGACAAGTCAAGAAAGAAGGAACTATGTCTCAAGCTGTTTAGATGCTTAATTATAAAGTTGGTAGGGATGGTTGCTTAATTTTCTCCTATTTATAGATGTCTGAGGGCACTGTTCAAAAGCCTAGAAAGAACAAATGGGTTTTGCTTAGGAATGTTATCAAAGCAATTTACTTGTTCAGAACCCACGAAGTAACTCTTCACTCTGACTTAAACTCACTGCTTTCAGAGATCGACCAGTTCCCTAAAGATTCTTCACCAAAGCCTTTTTCTGAGTTTGCGCTGGCTTTGCTTGACTCAAGACGCGAATTTAGGGTGTTTGAGTGTGCTTGTCGTGGAACTCACCAGGACCTCAAACAACTCCAAGAAGACCTTGAAGAAGATGTTTACGCTAAGTACATTTCTAACTCCCATCCTTTGAGTTTACTCAACAGACGCAACTTCCAAGGACAAACCTTGCTTTACGTAGCAGCTAAGCACGGACTCTTGCAAGTAGTTAAGTTGCTAGTTCAAAAAGGAGCTGACCACAGAGTAAGCTCTGTACTGGACAAAGAAACAGAGACTGCTTTGGAAGTAGCAGCTAGGTGGGGTTATGTGGACGTTTTTAGGTTCTTAGTTCTCAACTTAGAGTGGGAGCCCCAAGTCATTGAAAGGTGCGCGCAACTTAACCCTTGTGTAGCCAAACTGCTTAAGCAACTCCGGAAAAAGTCTTGCTTTGGTTACTTGGTGTGTAAATATTAATTTCTTAACTTAAATTAAAATAACTGCAATGGCCCGCAACTTCATTAGGAGCAAAAACACTAACCAAAGCTCAAAAAGCACTACGAAGCAAGCACCTAAGTTGCCAGAGTACTTAGTAACTTCTAAGTAGGTAGATGACTTGAGCACAGCAGTTAAATTGTACGAAACAGAGGACCAACCAGGAGTTATCCAGATGAACTACGTCAGAGGGATTCTATGGAACTTTGGGTTCTGGCGGATGACTAGCAAAGAGTTTGAGCAAGAACTGCTCAACAACAACATTGACCCCCGACGCAACTTTTTGGAGTGGAACGAACTTTTGGGTATAGTCACTAGAAGGTACCACTCTGGAGGCCGAGAACAGGAAATCAAAGACACTTTTAAAATCTTTGACAAAAGAGAAAAGGGGCAAACCACTGTAAGTGAGATCAAAAGTGCTTTGCAAAGCAAACTTGAAGTCACTGTTAACGAAAACGAAGTCAACGAAATGTTTGAGTTAGCTAATATAGACACCAACGGTCAGATCAGTTACGAAGACTTTGAACAAATGTAAGATTTACTTAGCATGAAGAACTTTTAAGTAATACTAATTATTATCATCTGAGAGTTGACTAAACTTAAATGAGAAAATTTTCGATAAAGATGTTTTTGCTGGAAGGGTTTTTCTGGGTGTGAACTTTGGAGGAACTTGGGGTGTTGAAGTTTCACCACAAGTAACTTTGAGTCTTTCGAAGTCTTTAGGGTACAACTTTTCAATCTCAAACAAAGGGTTGAAGTAGTGCACTTGGAAACAAACAGCTTTTTCAGTTTCTAACTTAAGTTTTTTCTTGCGGAAGTCGCCGAACTTAGAGTGGAAGCACTGAGCCCTAGTAGAAATGCAGGTGAGTTGTTCCTTTAGGTCTGTACAGAACTTCCGGATGGTTTTTAGGTTCCTTTGGATGGTTTGAGAAGTCTGCAAAACACTTTTGATGTAGTCGTTTGTTTTCTTGATTAAGTTTTGTTTCTGTTCAAAACACTTCTGTTCCAGTGCTGACAGGTAGTCTATTACTTGTTTGTAAGGAATGGTTTTAGGCCCGTGTTCCATATGTTTGGAGCGTACTTTCTTGCAGTCACAGATGTACAAAAGGGACTTCTTGCAGGGGCATAAGTACTCAGCTCCTTTGCAGCGAGTATTGACACAAAAGGTATCCATTTAATACTTGGCATGAAACCTTTAAATACAGAAAACACAAAGATTCCTAACCTCGACGAAGCCCTTGCAAAAAGCCGCCAACTCGTTCAGCAAAGCCACCAACTCAACCAAAAGAACCAAATAAAGAAACTCGAACTTGACAAACGCCTTAAAGACTGGAACCCCCAACAAAGACCAGACATGCCCCTCACAGAAATACCTGAAAAACCCTTTTCGGTCTACGCTTCCAGTGTGCAGATTAACAGCTGCAACACAAGCGGGACTTTTTACGAAAAACAAAATTACAAAGACAAAGTTAGGGACATCACTGAAAAGTTAATTTCTGAAGAAGAGTCCCAAGTCAGTGAAGTCTCCAAAGACAAAAGCCCAAGTCAAGACTCAGACCACGAAATCCGACAAGAAATGACTAACCTCCAAAATGAATACAAAATCCACTTTGAGCAACTAAAGACTGAAATCAGCAAACTCAAACAGAAAAACAAAAAACTGTCTTCCGAAAACAAAGAAATTAGAACTCTTGAACGAGAAAACTTACAACTGAAACAACAACTAACCGAACTTCAAAACAAAATTAGCTCGCCCACTAAGTTACCAACTACTAAGTCGGTGAGAACTGACTTCCAAGAAAACCTTAAAAGAAACACACTCATTCTAGAAACTCTGGAAAAAGCCTACCACTCTACCAGTTCTAAGTTCGAAAAACTCCACTTAGAGTTTCCATCCCAGTCCAAGTTCTCCCAAGAGTTTTACTTTGACCCAGACATAAACTCGCTTGACTTGCCTAAAACTAAAAAAAAGAGAAATAAAAGTGAAGGAGTTAGTAAAGTCTTTTTAAGTAAAAGAAAATTATACTAAAATGTCTTACATGCTTCCTCACTTGGACAACGGCTGGGAAGTAGACCAAGCTATACTCAGAGAAAACGACAAAGTTGTTGTCATCCGGTTTGGACACGACTACGACTCCACTTGCATGCACATGGACGAACTGATCTACTCAGTAGCTTACGACCTTCAGAACTTTGCAGTGTTTTACTTGGTAGACATCACAGAAGTGCCTGACTTCAACTCTATGTACGAGCTTTACGACCCCTGTACTATAATGTTCTTTTTCCGAAACAAACTCATCATGGTGGACTTTGGCACTGGCAACAACTACAAACTCAACTTCACACTTAGCGAGAAACAAGAACTCATTGACATCGTTGAGTGCGTGTACAGAGGAGCTGCTAAGGGAAAAGGACTAGTTGTAAGTCCTAGAGACTACTCTTCTAAGCACGAGTATTAGTTATTAAGTAACTCTGACTAACCCAAACTTTAAAGTCAGTCTTCACTTGTTACACTTGTCAGAAACCCAGCAGTTACTGTCATTTAGATTTCTGACAGGGTTCTTCAACAGGTCTGGGCTCTTGGAGCGGTTCTTTCTTAATTAACTTGTTTAAAAAGTCAATCAGTAGCTGCAGTATGAACCCGCCCAGGAACACAAAACAAAATCCTCCTCACAACATTTTTTATAAATGAAACCAGGTTGTTTGGGGAACTTAACGCAGGAACAACAACAAACCCTAGAAGAGTTTAAAAAAAACGTAGCTCACTTTAACTTGGACCCTGTGCGCTACGACGACCATGCTTTTCTGAGGTTTTTGCGTGCAAGGAAATTCGATGTGTCTAAAACCCTCGACATGTTCAACAAGTACATGCAGTGGCGCCAGGAGTTCGGCACAGACCATATACTTGAGTTCAGTTTTCCAGAAGTAGTTGAAATGCGGAAGTTTTACCCACACGGACACCACAAAACTGACAAGTCAGGAAGACCCATTTACATAGAGCGTCTTGGACAACTCAAGATCCAAGACTTATTCCAAATCACCAACGAAGACAGACTACTTAAGTACTACGTCAGGGAGTACGAAAGACTAATGCTTGCAAAGTTCCCAGCGTGCTCAAGTGCTGCTGGGAAACACATTGAAACCAGTTTAACTATTCTGGACCTGTCAGGGATTTCTACTAAGTTAATGAACAAGCAAGTCTACAACTTCATTAAAATAGCTTCTTCTGTGTCACAAGACTACTACCCAGAAATCCTGGGCAACATGTTTATTGTGAACGCTCCTTCTTTGTTCACAATGGTTTGGAGTACCATCAAAGGCTTCATCGACCCCCAAACTCGCTCTAAAATAGGCATTTACAACAAAAACTACTCAGAAGAACTCTTTAAACTTGCAGACCCCGAAAGCATTCCTGAGTTTTTGGGTGGAAAGTGCAACTGTCCGAGGGGGTGTCTCAACCAAAACATAGGTCCTTGGAACCCCAAAGGAAAGCCTGTAGACGAAACCGGGGCAGTCATTCCTTCTTCAAGCGAAGAGTCAGAAGAAGAAGTTCCTCCACAGATCATCATGGAGTCTGAAGAAGAACACAGCGAGGAAAAACCAGAACACTCCCTGCCTGCTTTAAAAGACTCAGACAAAAAGGCCCTTCTGGAAACCCTTGAGTTAAAAGAACTCTGGGAAACCCAAAAAAAGACTCAGCTGGAAGCACTGTTTCAAGTTTACAAAGTTGATAAAAGCTAATTAAGGTTTAATATGGACGGAGACCAAGTAATCAGCCCATCTTTCAGAAGAATAAAAAAGCCAGTGAAGAACTCTCCAAGACTAGACTTTAAATCTGTAGGACGCACACTGACCTCCTCAACAACATCTCCTCAAAGAACAGGTGATTCCACAGGAGTTAACAAACTTTTGACTGCAACGGAAAGGAAGAACGCTGAAAACCAAATAGTGATTCTGCAGAACAGAATTAACAAACTCTACAAAAACGACGTGAAGTTCAGAACTAAAATAGATGAAATGCTTAAAAAACAAGAAGAACAAGAAAAGAAGAAACAAAGAAACGCCAAAAAAAAGGAAGAAAAACTCAGCATAGTCAAACAAAGCGCAGTTGAAGAAAAGAAAAAAAGACACCAGTTCGCAGAAGTCAGAAAGCAGCACAGACGAAACCTAAAACAACTCCAAGAAGAAATCCACAAAAAGAAAATTGAAATTAATAAAGAAACCAGAGAACAGTCCAAAGTCCACGACAAACTCCAAAAAGAAGCCAAAATCAAAGACAGAGAAGAAAAAGCGGTCAGAGCCCGAGAAATCAAGAACTACCAAGAAAGTGTTCTAAAGAAAAGAGCTTTTACTCAACTCGAGTACCTCAACGACCTTAAATCTGACTACAACTTACGAGCCGACAAAGAAAAAAAGAAACTCGAAAAAGCTACCAGCAAACTCAAGAAACTAGAAGACCTCGAAACTGACTTAATCAACAAGCTAAGCGAAACCAAAAACATGCACCAAGAAACCCTTAAGAAGCTCGGAGACAACTCTGAAGTAGAAAGACTCCAGAAGTTTTTGGAAACTGGTTAAGCTTTCTTAATATTTAAATATGGGATGCGAACAGTCCCTTAATTCAGAGGTAACTCTGCACTTCAAACTCGATCTCACTTATTTCAGAGTGTCAAAGTTATCCTTAAAGAAGCCTGGAAGCACCACTTTCAAACAACTTACCAAGTCCGTCCTTGAGTACCTGAAAAGCCATTACGACTCAAGTTCACTAAAGATGACTTACATTACCAAGCAAGCCAGGATCCGATCAACTAGCAACTTGTCAATTAGAGAGCACAAGATAAAGCCAGGCACTTTACTCAAAGTAAAGGTCAAACAAGACTGCTCCGACAAAGTCAAGATTTCCTTTTTGATCCTGAATAACGACCAAGTCACCAAGTCCAAAGAAATTTACCACAGGTCCACTTCTATCCACCAACTCAAAGAAAACTTCNAAAACCCAAGCAAACTCCTCATTGACGACTTGGAACTCGAAGACCAACACACTTTGTCGGATTATAATATAGACAACTCATCCCAAATCACTGTTATGCTCAGCCAAGCACAAACAAGGTGCCTTGTGCCTTTATGGAAACACAAAAGAGCAGGATTTGTGGTGGAGGGGGTTTGTTTCAACCCTAGTTGCGAAGCTTACAAACAAAGAGTTAACGTTAGCAAAGGAATGGGAATCTTTGACTTAGACCTAGAAAACCAACCTTCAAGACACAGTTGTCCTCTGTGCAAAACAGTCCTTAGGAAGCTTACGGCGTTTGCTGGGCTTAGGTGCAGAGTTATATTCAACTGTAAAACCACACAAACCCAAACTAGCTTTGTGAAGCACTGCAAAACTTACCAGGAATTCCAAGTGCCTGAAGACTGGGACATTGTTTCCGTTGAAGTGGTTCCACTGGAGCGAGAGAGGTATCAAACTCTGTGATAACTGTAATTAAGGAATTAAGGTTTGAGCTTTGTTTTTCATGTATCTGAGTTTAGCTATGGCTTCAATGGGCCCGTCGACTCCTAAAGCAGGGGCTAGTTTCTCAGCCCTCATGAAAGGGTTAGTTTTCATTTCTTCTTCTACTGTAGAAGGCACTGTTTCAAGTTCTTTGCTGCGTCTTTGCCTGACCCACTTTAGTTTTTCCATTAAGTATTCATTGTCAGTGTCTACCTTTGCAGCCCACTCTAAGTTGCTGAGAGTGTACTCGTGCCCACAGTATATCTGTGTATCGCCTCTGAGTTGTTTTACCTTTTCAAGCGAGTTGTGCATGTCCTCTGCATTTCCTTCAAAGAACTTTCCACAGCCGCCTACAAAAAGAGTGTCTCCAGTGAACAGCACAGAGGGCTCGCCTTCAAAGTAAAACATAACGTGGCCTTGGGTGTGGCAAGGCGTGTAGAGAACCCTAACTTCTAGTCCGTTGCTCAAAATGAGTTTTTGGTTGTCTTTTACTTGAGTAGTGACTCCTGGGATGCTGTCATTTTCACCTCCAAATATTTCTACTTGGGGGTGGAGTTCTTTGATCTTGAGGTTGTCTCTGGAGTGGTCGTAGTGCTTGTGAGTCGAGAACACGTAAGACAAAGTTAAGTTGGGAAGTTGGGATTCCACAAAAGAAGACACAGCTTGGAAGTCTGCAGGGTCGACTAAAGAAAGAACTGGTTTGGCTTTGTTGAAGACTGCGTAGCAGTAGTTGTCAGCAAAAAACTTAATTGGAATTACTCGCATGGATTTATTAAGAAGAGTCATTACTTATGTTAAAATAAGCTTTAAATCTTTGATTGAGGTTGTTGTGTGAAGCATAGGCCATGAAAGTATCAGAAACCAAGTCAACCATACCCACGAAAAGTCCTCTGAACTTCAAAGGAATCATGTAAAAAGACAAAAAGGACGAAGGAATCCAAATAAGGTAAACTCCCAACAAAGCCAAAAAGTAGTCGTCAGATATTTTGTCCTGAAACTTTTCTGTTCTTCCCTCGAAAAAGTTGGTCCACTTCATCATAGAAATTGTTTCAATCGGTGAATACAAAAACTGGTCAAGGACAAGTTTTTTAACAGCTGAAACAAAGGTCATGCTTGACCCCAGAACTCTGTCGAGCAGTGGAAACCACAACCGACTTTCAACTCCCATTTCAGCACCTCCGTAGGTTGCAAGAACTACTCCTCTTTTTTTGTTGTATTTTTTGTGCTCTTCTAAAAACATCTGGCATATAAAGTCTGCTACAGTTGTAAGTATAGCTCCACTTGCCATTCTGAATAGTGCTTACTGGGTTATTAAAGGATTCTTATCTAGTAGGTGACAGTATATTTTCCAAACTGCAAGGGCCATTTTATAAAATTTATTCATACCTAGAGAGTCGTTTTGGAGGTTTGTTTCAATAATTGTAGTTATATAATCTTAGATAATACCACCTGTTTTAAGATTAAATATGAATGAATGAATGAATTTTATGTTATTGAGCCCTTAGGCCTTTTTAAGAATACAGGGAGCGTTGACTTTGTTGCGGGCCTTTTAAGTTTTTTACAGTTTCTTC
>PR_CR_10_Liq_1_inCRDRAFT_1000378_pt1 | contig 27892 bp, 17 predicted proteins | sample PRCRCaboRojoPR_3_FD_10241 | JGI IMG/M metagenome (IMG submission 10241)
CAGTGCTTTTCGCAGTTTGCTGCGTTCTTCATCGTTACAAGAGCCGAGATATCCATCGCTGAGGTTTGAAATAAAGCTAAACGTAAATAGGATGTGTTAATAGGTTAAAGTCAGGTTAAGTCTAAGAATTAATTAAGTTTAGTTGAGAAGCTCCCGAAAGTAGAGCAGAACTCTCGCGTCCTTCTCGACTGCGCACACCAGGAGTCTCATGTTGTGCCCTCTAAGGTCTCGGTTAGTCGTCTGCACCCTTTGATTTTCGTAGTCTTGGATTGAGATTACTGCTTCCCTGTAGTCTCTGCGCACACTCTCGGGCATTTCTCTGAAATGCAACCATGCGAAAGTGTAGTAGCGGAAGCTTCTTATAAGTCTTCTTTCGTAGGGGTGGAGGGCCGGGTGTTGTCTTTGTGCTTTTCCTAGAGAGACTTTGGCAAGAACAGAGTACCAAGGAAAATCATTTACTGTTTCATCATACGAAGTTAGGAGATATTAACATTTCCCGCCAAGTTGGAAATGTTAATATCCTTCGTTTTGCTAATAGCGGGTTCACTACCAAGAATTCTATTAGAAGATTTTCTAAATGATGGTATGATATCTTGTGTAGTGTGTCACCAAAGATGCGTCCTAGGTGTTTGGATTGCTGATACTGCCATTTATGTTTTTCTACTCCATATTTCTGCCAGAGTATTTTAAACCTGTAGGATAGATGGAGTTTAAATGCTTGCTAAAGCACTAGTTTTCAGAGCAAAGTATGAATAAACAACTTATAGAGACATTACTTAGAACTGAGTTAAACTTTAAATAAACAAAGTCTTTGTTAGAAAACCATTCTTTAGTTCTGAGACTTAGAACTTAAATTTAAAAACGACCAAAGATTTAGCAAGTTAAATCAAGTTAACTGAGCATACATCACCAGTATGGCCTTGTATTTTTTGGGTCTCCTGGCCTCTAGAAAGGTCCCAAAATCTAACTGAATTATCTCCACCTCCAGACACCAAGTAATTCCCTTCATTCGATAGCTTGACTGAAAGTACTCCCCCAGTGTGGCCTTTCAGTACTTGAGTAGTTTCTCCAGAAGTGAGACTCCACACCCTAATGGTTTTGTCCGCACTTCCTGAGACTACGAACTGACCACCACTTGAAATAGCAACTGAGTATACATAATTACTGTGGCCCTCAAGAACCCTAGTCAGGTCCCCAGAACCCAGACTCCAAACTCGGATAGTGCGATCCCAACTTCCAGAGACAACGTATAAGTCACAGCTAGAAATCGCTACTGAAGTTATAACATGACTGTGTCCTGTAAATATTCTAATCTGTTGTCGAGTGGCTAAGCTCCATACTCTAACTGTATTCTCGTAATTGCCACACACAATATATTCATCCTTACTCGAAATGGCCACTGACCTCACAGCTCTAGCATGGCCTCTAAGAACTAGATTGGCTTGGCCAGAAGCTAAACTCCAAACTCTAATTGTTTTGTCCCAGCTTCCGGAGACTATGAATTCATCCTTACTGGAAATAGCTACAGACAATACTGCATCACTATGACCCTCTAACACTTGAGTTGCTTGTTCAGTAGCTAGACCCCACACTCGAATTGTTTTATCACTGCTTCCAGAGATAATTATCTGCTTTCTTTGAGATACAGCTACTGAATTGACTTTAGCAGTGTGGCCTTCTAGCACTTTGATCTGCTTAAACCCAGACTTTTGAATCTCGTAGTGAAAGCAGGCTTCATAGAATTTTTTGCTGACCCTTGCAATTCCAATAACTTCATTGCAAGTTAAGAACTTAAACACTTCTAGAATGGGTCTAAGATTCCCTGTTCTTTCAAAGTTGTATAGTTTTTTGGCATTTCTCCACACTTTGATTTTCGTGTCATAGCCTCCTTCCACTATCAATTTGGGTTCCATTTGTTGAGTTAATTAGATAAGTTAGCGCTTAGATTATCGAAGGAGTTTCGTAAAGCTAATTGACCAAACTGCATTACTATGCTCTTCCAGTACCTGAATTTCTCGACTACTTTCAAGGTCCCAAACCCTGATTGAGTGATCTCCGCTTCCAGAAACTAAGTTTTTGTTATCAGCCGACAAGTTAACTGATAGCACCGAATCACTATGGCCTTTTAGCAAGTGCGTTTGTTCTCCAGAGGTAAGACTCCAGATTCGAATGGTACAGTCCCCACTTCCAGAAGCAACTAGCTCATCACTACTTGAAATTTGTACTGACCAGACCCAACTAGTGTGTCCATTCAAAACCCGAACTTTTTGCTCAAAAGTTAAACTCCAAACTACAACAGCCCCGTCTTTGCCTCCAGATACAACAAATTCTTCGTTATTGGAAATGGCTACTGAGCACACACTTCGACTTCCTCTGAAAACTCGAGTTTGCTCTCCAGAAACTAGATTCCACACTCTGATTGTTTGGTCCTCACTTCCAGAAGCAATGAAACTCTCTTTGGCAGAGATAGCTACACACAAAACACTGTCACTGTGTCCATCCAACACTAGAGTTTGGTTTGGATTAGATAAGCTCCAAACCCTCACAGTGTTGTCTCCACTTCCAGACACAACAAAGTTTTGCTTATTGGAAATGGCCACAGAGAATACTACATTGCTATGCCCCTTGAGTACTTGAGTTTGCAGTCCTGTAGACAAGTCCCATATCCTGATGGTTTCATCGTAGCTGCCAGATACAACCAACTCTTTGGAGACAGCTATTGATATAATAGCACCTGTATGCCCTTCTAAGACTCCGACCTGTTGGAGTGATGGGTTTCCTGCCCATATTTCGTAGTTGAAAGAAGCTTCATAAAACTGAGTGCTAACTCTTCCCACTCTGATTACATCTTTTAGAGCCAAGAACTTAAAGACTTCTAAGAGAGGCCTTAGGTTAGTTTTTCTAGAAAAAGTAAATAGTTTTTTAGGAGTCCTCCACAGCCTGATTGTTTTATCATAACTTCCAGAAACTAGCAAATTGGTTTCCATTAAACTAATTTAGTTACTTTGTGATTCGTTAATTTTGCGATAGTTAACTATGTCGTTCATGGTGATTTCTGGGTTCTGGCGCAGTTCTGTGATTTCTTGTGTTGTTAGTTCGAAAAAGCTCAAGGTTGACTTGTCAAAACCCAGTCCGATCCTTCCGATTTCCCCGTCGAACCTGTTTTTCCTGATGTCAACTAGTCTGTACTTGTGTCTGTTCTGCAACACAAATATGTTATCAGCTTCTTGAGTGGCTTTAGCAGAGCCGAAAACACTAGAAATGTTCAAGTCGGAATCGTCATCTACTTTTTTGGGGTGAATCACAATAGTTACATGCACGTTTTTATCAGTAGCGAAGTTCCTGAACTTACTAATGACATTGTCCTGCAAGTCGAATTTGTTGACCCCTGCTGCTTGTCCGCTAAGCATAAACTGCAGGTTGTCAACAATGATGTGGCCTATGTCGTGGGCGTAAACTGCGAAGTCTAGGGTGTCAAGGATCCTGTCAACGTCAGTTGAGCCGAAGAACTTCAGTAAGTACAAAGGCAACTCTTGGAACTTGTCAGCAAACTCATTGAAAAGTTGGGGACTTTTGAGCAAGTCTAGTTCTGCAAACTGCATCAGTAGTTTCTTAAGCAGTATTTCGTTTTTGATTTCAAAACTGCCCCACAAAGTGGGGATTCCTTGTTTGCAGAAGTCCAGAGAAAGCTGTGAAAGCAAGGTTGTTTTTCCGGAACCAGTGGGTCCTGTAAGTATAGTAAGTTCTCCCCTCCTGAAGCCTTTGGTTTTTTCGTTGTACCAGTTGAAAGACCCACTCATGATGCCTGACTCTTCCTGGTGTTTAAGGATCTTATTGTAAACACTTTCTCTCAAGTCCTTGAAAGTTGTGATGTTTTCTTCCACTATGGGAGACGCCTTTTCGAAGAATTTCTCTATTTCTTCTTTGGTGAGTGTTTTGAGGGCTTCGTTGGCATCCTTGGGTCCTTCTCCCTTTTCACACTTAGTAGTTACGATCAAAGATCTCTTAACTCCTAGTTTTTTAGCAAACTTAACAGCAGCTTCTCTTCCAGCTAAGTCGTCGTCTAACCAAAGGTATACTTTTTCGAACTGCTCTAGCCAAGGAAGTAGCTGGCAGGGCAGGTGAGACGCTCCGTTTGGAAGCGACACTGCATACCTCCCTGTGCTTTGGTGGACTGCCATTGCGTCGTACTCTCCTTCAGTGATCACTATGCTTTTAGTGCCTCCAGGTACAGTGTTGGCTCCGAACAAGCCCCAAGTTCCACCCGTAGGAAGCATTTTCATGTGGGCTTTGTTTTGTTTGTAAATTGCGCGCACTTTGATTCTAGTGAGTTTGTGCATGTCTTTTCTAGGAAGAAACATGGGGAAGTAAACACAAGGCAGCTCCACTGAACAGTCAGTGTCAATGTCTCTGAAGGTGTGCATTCCAACTCCAACTCTGTACTTAAGCAAAGTGTCGATGCTAATTGCTCTTTCATCTTGCAAGTAACGAATGATCTCTGGCAACTTGCCGTCCCTTAAGTTGACGTACCTCACCACGTGTTCTTCTTCAGAAGGGTAGTTTACTTCTTCTTTTTGAATGGGTTCCACAGACAACTCTCCCCCCAACATGAAGTTTTTGAAATCGTACCAAGAACCACTAGCTCCGCATCTAAAGCAGTGAAAAACACCACTTCTGGCTTTGAAGCCCAAAGTGTAAAGGTTGGTTCTGTCTTCGTAGTGGGGTTTGGGACAAATCGGGCAGTACCTAGTAGTGAACCCGTTGGATGTTTCTCTGAAGTCAATTCCTGTGCGGAGCAGGAAGTTCTTGATTTCTTCGTTAGAAACTTGGTAGTAAGAAGAAACAAAAGTAGGTGTCAAGGGTTTGTGGAGTGAAAAAAACCTACTTAAATGCCTTGCTACTCTGAACATAATGGATTAAGTATAATGATGAATTAACTTATGGACTAAGACTTACTCTTGGTAGGGTGGACAGTCTTTTTGGGGCACTTGAGTCAAGTAGTGGCTGGGAATGTAAGCCTTTTCAAGGACTTCAAAAGCATGCTGGAAGTCAATGGGGTCTTGTGTTCTTGCTAAGACCCACCCGTAACTCCAGTGGAACAGTCCCAGTCCCCAGCAGCTATAAGTCACTGCAATGTTTTCATAGTCTGTATCCAATATGTCCAGAGTGGCGTATGGAGAGTTGAAGAAAGAAATGTAGCAAGTTCCTTCAGTTTCTTCGCAGTAGCCTTTAGCGTTGACTTTGGTCCACTTGCCGTCCACAACTTCTGCGTTGGTAACCAAAAAGTCTCCTTCTGAGTTAATTTCGTAGTGGGTTCTTCCGCATACTCCATTTTCGTGAGGAGTGTTCACAACCCTCACTCTTTCAAACCAACTCCCAAGGAACTTAGAAGCATCGAAGTTTTGCTTAACTTGCACTTCTGGGCAAAAGCCCCAACCAAACTTAGCGAGAGAGACTCTAGCCATAGCCAGCAAAACTACAACTAACTTCATTGTTGACATATTTTTATATATTTTTTGTGACGTAATAAGTAGATAATTTAAATTGTATTAAAGCCCACTGGATCCTAGTTTTCTCCGCTCAATATCCTTGTGCAGAGACCAACAGAACACCACTTTAGTTCCTTAAACTCTGTTTTGGAATCAGTTAACTTAAATTGTTCTAGAATAACTTAGTTATTATTAAGAGTATTCGGGACAAGTAGACTGATCTTCTTGGAAAAGGTAATCCTTAGTGACTCCAGACCTGTCTAGCAAATCAATGTACTCGTTAAGGTCGCTGTAGTTCTTGTCTCTAGTAAGCACCCAACCGTAAGTCCAGTGGAAAAGTCCCCAGTTAGAGCAGGTGTAAACTACAGCAAAGTTGTCGTAGTCAGTTTTCAGCACGTAAAAGTCAATGTAGGGAGAGCCGTAGTAAGAAGCATAGCAGTGTCCTACCCCTTCGTCACAGTAGCCCTTAGCTGGTTCTGTTTTCCATTCGTTGCCTACAAGTTCTGCGTTGAAGATGTCTAGCTTAGCTTCTGGAGTAAGGCTGTACTCAGCTAGACCGCAAGTTCCTTTGTTGTAAGGGAAATCAGTCGTTCTGACCAACTTGTACCAACGTCCCATGTACTTAGAAGCATCGAATTTCTCCTGATAGGGAACTTTCGGGCACCAGCCCCAGCTGAATTTAGCTGTTGAAAGAGGAAGTATAGCCAAAAGCAGTATGCTGATAGTTGCAAGTTTCATTTATAACTACTGAATTTACCTGCATTAACTAATTCGACTGAAATGGCGTATAAATGTTTAAGTTACGCAGGCTTTTCTCTGATCACAGATACCTTAGAGTAATAACTACTTAGAACTTAAATAGACAACTAAAGTTTGACGAAGTAATAAGCGAGTACCAGAAGTTGACCAACCTTAGCAAGGAAGAACGAGAAAAGTGCGACCAACAAGCGAGTTACGCGGAAATGAACAAAAGATTGATCAACCAAAATGCAAATAAAGAAACGAAAGAAAGCACTGAGGAAGCAGTTGGCTACGTACAAATTGAGCCAAAGCAAGAACACCCAGCTACCAAAAGCTACCAAAAATTATCACGAGCAGCGTCAGTAGCTTTTCTAGCAGCACTGATTTACGCAGTGTACCAAAGAAGCCAAATGACTAAAGGAATAGCTGGAGACAAAGCAGTGAACATTGCTGAGCACACAAACGTAACTTTCAAAGACGTGAAAGGAATTGACGAATGTAGGGCTGAGCTTGAAGAAGTAGTTGACTACCTCAAAAACAGGGAAAAGTTCAGGAAAATTGGGGCTAAAATGCCTAAAGGAATGCTGCTCACAGGACCACCAGGAGTGGGGAAGACCTTACTTGCCAAAGCAATTGCGGGAGAAGCTAAGGTGAAGTTCTTTTACAGTTCAGGTTCTGACTTTGAAGAGGTGTTTGTGGGACTTGGGTCCAAAAGAGTTAGGGAACTATTTGAACAAGCCAAACAAAACTCTCCCTGCATTATTTTCATTGATGAAATTGATGCTTTGGGGAGCAGCAGGAAAGGCAGTGGATTCAACTACAACAGACAAAGTCTCAACCAACTGCTAGTTGAAATGGACGGCTTTGAAGAAAGAGATAACATACTTGTGGTGGGGGCAACTAACTTTGCAGAGAGTTTAGACACTGCCTTGAAAAGACCAGGTCGCTTCGACAAAATAGTTGACATTCCTCTGCCAGACGTCAAAGGACGTGAAGAAATCATTCAGCTCTACTTAGAAAAAGTCCACCACGACCCCAAAATCGACACTCAAAAGGTCGCTGCTACCACTACTGGAATGACTGGGGCAGACCTTGCTAACTTGATAAACATTGCTGTTTTGAATGCAGTTAAAGAAGGAAGGAATGCCTGCACAGAAAAAGACATCGAAGTTGCTAAAGACAGAATCATTATGGGAGTGGAAAGACCTTCACTTATGGACGAAGAAGAAAAGTTAAACACTGCTTTCCACGAAGTAGGTCATGCTTTGATTGCCCACCTCACAGACCACGCACCTCTCGTCCACAAAATAACCATTTTGCCTAGAGGACAGGCTTTAGGAATGACTGGGCTCGTCCCCGAAGGCGACAAAGTCTCCACAAACAGAAGGGAAGTTCTAGCTATGATTGACGTTGCTATGGGAGGCAGAGCCTGCGAACAAATATTTTTAGGAGTAAGAGAAGTGACTACTGGGTGTGCTAGTGACCTCAACAACGCAACGATGACAGCCTACGAACACGTTAGAGGGGGTCTTTTCAACGAAAAAACAGGACTGGTGAACTTGAATGCAATTGAAAAGCAAGGACAGGCCCAAAAGAACCAAATTGACAGAGTTGTTATTGAAATACTCAATGAGAGCTACCAAAGAGTTCTGGAAAAACTTTACGAAAAGGAAGGTTTAATTAAGTTCGTTGCTGAGAAACTCAAGGAGAAGGAAACTTTAACTGGGCAAGAATTTCGGGACTTAGTTAAGCAGTACGATGGACATGAAAGCTAATATATTATACTAAGAGTTTTCTTTTGCTTCAAGCAGCACTTTGGAAGTTTCGAACTCAGAGGAGCCCTTGGAGTAGGGGTTGTTGCCTGCCTCAACTTGCAGCCAAAGTTCCCTTACTTGGTCGAAGTACTTATGCTGCATGGCTTCGCACGCCATAAGTCGCTCTGCGTGGTTGTACTTGAGGAGGCTGGAAAGCAAGTCAATGGCTTCTGAGTTAGCAAGGTGTTTGTTTTCCTGTGTTATGAATTTACTCCAGGGCTTCTTGGGAAAGTGCCCAAGTTTGCCTTCGAACTCTGAGTCAAGTTCCAAGTCGTAGTCTTCCAAGTAAGCGTGGAGTTCTTCTGTTCCCAAAACCCTTGCAATTTTAATGAGTTGGTCGTAGTTGTCTTGGCCGTGGAAAAAAGGGTCTTTTTTGAACACAATTCCTGCTAAGGTTGCTCCTAGACTCCACATGTCTAGACTATAGTCGTAGAAGTTGTAGTTCACTAAGAGCTCAGGTCCTTTGAAGTACCTTGAAGCCACCCTCACGTTGTACTCTGTGTCTGGCAGGTAAAACTCAGCCAGTCCCCAGTCAATTAGGCGCAGTTTCCTTTGGGAGTGGTCTATCATGATGTTGTTGGGCTTNACGTCTCTGTGCATGATACCTTTTGAGTGCGAGTAGTCCAGNGCCTTCAGAACTTCGTAAGTGTAAAACCTGATTTCGAAGTCGTTTAGAGTGGGGTAGAACTCCCTAAAGTCAAGGTTTTCTGTGTACTCGTTGATGATGGAGGGAGTTTTGGAAGCTTCGTCCCTCACTACGTCAATTAACTTAGTGATGTTGGGGCCTCCACAGAGGTTTTGCAAAATTTTTATTTCGCGCTTTATCTTCCTTTTGCGCACGGGCTTGAGTATTTTAACAACTACTTTTTCTTTGCTGAGGACATTCATGCCCAAAAAAACTTCGGAGTACTTGCCTCTTCCGATTTTCCGAATGATTTCGTAGTCGTCTTGTCTTCCCCAGTCGATTTCTAGTTCATCGTAGTTGTAGTAAGCACTGGGTTTGTTTAGGTTGGCTTCAGCGTGCATGCGGGCTTTGTGTGTGTAGCCCATAGGTCTTGCGAGTTTCCAGAGGTACTTCAGCATTTATAATGACTTATGTTAAAAGAGTTGGCAAGCTTTGCTTTTTTTGGTTTTACCAATGGTGTCTTGGGGGTGGTAGTGGGTCACAAACTTTAACTTGAACTGACTGAAAACGGGTTTGTGGTCTGACTCTGTGTTGTGTATTACAGAGTCGTAGGACTGCTGACTCAGAACGCCTTCTGGGTCTTTGTACAGAATTCTGTCTGTCCAGGCAGGAATTCTTTGTTTTTTAGAACTGTCGTAAGTAAGAGTTCCTACATCGAACCTGTAAGTAGGCACAAAGTCGAGACTTCCTTCTTTGTATCTGCTGAAGAACCCGTTTTGGATTTCTTTAGACAACTGTTCTCCGTTCTTGAGGGGCTGCATAACTTCTTCGCGGATAAGCAGTTCCACTGCCTCTCTGCTGCCGTTGATCCTATAGTTGAGGTCCCCCAGAAGTAAAGCTGCGTCAACTCTGTCACTGGCTAGTCCTGCTTTGGGGTAGTAGCAAGGAATTCCTAACTGTTTTTCGATGCGGAGCCAGTCTTCTGTTCTTTTTTTGGAGTTTTTTTGTCCAGCAGCTAAGTGGACTCCTACCACCATTAGTTTGGTGTGGCCTAGTTTAAAAGAGATTCCAATTCCTCCTTTGTTAGAAACTATGTTCCCCACTCCAGTTGCAACAGTGTCGTGTTCAACAAAACCTATTAGTTTTTCAAGAGATTTGTGGGCAAAAACTATTAAGTGAGTAGCCCCCACTGAACCACTTTCTACAACAAAGTAGTTTTCTCCTAAAGTTCGTGAGACTTTGAATTCCCACTCTTTTTTGGACTTGAATATCAACGAAGAACCAATGGACCGCATGCATTCCTGTGCACAGATAACATACATGTGATGGGGAATGTCAGGTCTCAGTATGTCATGCAATGTGTTTGGGGAGGGCTTTCCGTGCATGTTCCAAGTTACTGCTAGTAGTCTGATTTTTTCCTTTTCAAAGGCATCTGGAAGTTCAGTGCTTTGCCACTTCCAAGTTGGTTCTCGTTCGTACCACTCTTTATGTTGGGGTTTGGGTTCGCCCCGTGCAGACTGGAATTGCACGAGTTGCGCAGTTTCTTCTAGTTCTTGGTTGGGAGATTCCTGGAACCCAGGGGATTCTTCCAAGTCGTCAGAGTCGGCTTCAAAGGACTTTTGTTCTTCTGGGATTTGGGAGTCCTGAACTTCAGACATTATTTTTGTAAACAGTTACAACAATCCACAAGGGCAATACCGCTTTCCATTTATTGTAATTTGAATGCAAACACTGTACTCGAGAAGTTTGCCAAGCAGAGAAAACCTCCAGGAAAGCCAAGAAGAAGACAAAAACGAAGTCCAAAAAGAAACCTCTAAAGTCATAAAACTCCTTGACGAAGTTGAGTCTCCTGTTCTGAACATGAACAACCCCAACATAGTTAAGGGCTTCCCAGTTTTTGAAAGACTAGGAGCTTCCTGCACCAATTTGTTTAGTTTCTGTTCAAGGTCAACCAAGAAGTACGTCACCCGCACCTACACTTCTGAACACATGAAAACTCAAACCCAAGGAATCTACGACAAACTTCTGCGTGCTATGCAGAACTTCCGCGAAAAAGTGCTTTACTTGAAAATACACGACACCAACGGTTTGGAACTAGACCCCAACGTCATCCACCCCTTTGTAAGAGTGCACTTCATGGACCTAAACACCCAAAGTTACATTTTGAAAAGTTCTGACCGCAATGTGTTGGGGAGTTTTGAAGGGTTTGGACAAATCAACGCTAGTAAAGAGTTTTCCAGTGGAGAAGCACCTTACGTTTTGCCTTTTTCAACTCCTCCGTGCGATTTAAGAGTCACTGGGGAAAACGACCCCCACTTCGACCAAGAATTCATTTTGGACGAAGAGGCTTACCACTTGTTGACTCCAGACACAGTGATCTTGTTTGAAATACTGGACTTTAACTTCAGACTCATTCGTGAAAAGTCCAAACTCTTGAGGAAGGACAACCTGTACCCCATCGCTTGGGGTTTTTTGAGACCTGTAGGCAACACCAAACTCCACTTTGGAGTAAGTAAGTTGCAACTCTACCGGTACAGGTTCAAAAACAAAACGAACTTCAAAGAACTAAGACGTCCTGAAGTCTTTTACGATTTTAACTGGTACGCAAAGGAACTTTACCCTTCCTTTTTGCGAGTAGAACTCAGACTGATTTCTCCTCCCAAAAGGAAACTAGTTCAGTACCCTTCTTTGACAGCCTTTGAAAGGGAAGTGGGTGGAGGAGTTGAAGAACTTGAAGCCCAAGCTGCTGCTCCTCAAAACATGAAAGTCAAGGAAGAACTAGACCCCGAAGCAGTTGCCAGGGCCAAACGTCTTGCTAGGTGGCGCAGACTTTACTCTGAAGCTTGCCAACTCCCAAACAAGTTAGCTTACAAGTTCAGTGCTAGCAAACTGGGGTGCTGGCGACTAGCTTTTTCCAACAGCGGAAAGTACCTGGCAGCCAGCTGCATCGACGAAGAAAGCACCATTAAAGTTTTTCAGGTTGAAGACGGCAAATTAGCTATTACTCTCAGAGGGCACGCAGACATAGTTCACGACTTAGCCTGGAGCCACGACGACTACTACCTCATGAGTTCTTCAAGTGACGGAACTGCTAAAATTTGGAACTTCAGCAAGTTCTTTTCAGGCGGAATGGACATTATGGGCTACACCCAGACTTCTGCAAACCCAGGAACTGCAGAGTTTTGTTTGGGGAACATGAACCACCCCTCTTACGTGTACTCTGGGAAGTTCCACCCCCAACAACTTTACGGGTCTGAGTTCTTAGTTGCTTCTGCATGCTTTGACGGGAGAGTGAGGTTTTGGTCTTACAGTGCTGAGTTTAGACTAGTAAGCGAACTCAACATTGTGCCTCAGAGGCTGTACGAGTACAACTTCTTAAAGTCCCAAATGGGCTCGACTGCCCAAGAAAGGGCTTTTTTGGAACATAGGCACCCCAATGTAGTAGTTTTTGACCAAACAGACAAGCTTTACGTAGGAGACTCCTTAGGGATGATCCACATAGTTGACGTTGGTATTTCTAACAACACCCTGAATCCCTACATAGTCAGACAGATTGAAAAAGACGAACTCTCAGGCGACCCAATAAGCCAAATGGCACTCCAGCCCCCAGACTTCCGCTTTTTGTTAGTGCAGTCTAGAGACAACGTCCACAGACGCCTTGAACTGGACTTTATGAACCAGGAAAACGCTACTTGCATAATTGACACTAGTTTCTTTGGGTCTAAGTGTTCTAAGTTTGCAGTGAAGAGCTGCGTTAGCCCCGACGGGAGTTACTTAGCTTCAGGTTCTGAAGACGGAAAGTTAAACATATGGGACATTGCAACTGGCTTCCAAGTAGACGTTTCGGACTGGGAAGTGAACATGAAGGACCTAGTTAGTGACGTTGCTTGGAACAGCACCTATAATATGGTTGCTGTGGCAGGGTTTGGTTCAGAGTTGCCTATTTTGGTGTTTGTGTACGAGAAAAGCCAAGAAGACGCAGACGCCCTTATGTTGGCAATGGAACAAGACAATTGAGTAATTAATTAAATTCTAAGTTTCCTGAAATCTGTAACTTTAAAAGGGGAACAAGGGTATCTCTGAGTTTTGGACTTTGGCTTCTGACACTCAAAGCAACTTTCATGTTCCTAGGGTCAATCACTTTCACCAGTAAACCTGCTTTGTAGTCCTTGAAAGTTCCTAACCCTAGTAGTTCTGCTTGAGTGAGGTTTTTTAGTTCTTGGCAAGAAAACACTGAAAAAGCCCCAGCTAAGTTAATGTGGTTTGCAAGTTCTTTCATGGAGGTTATGTTGTTCATTTGGAGTTCTGAAGTAGTTTCTGAGCCCTCAATCGCATTCCACTCTTCCAAAGCTTCTGTTGGAGTGCCTTTGAAACCTTCTATGAACCTAATCATAGTTAAAGGCAAAAGTAGTTTCATCAGTTTTGAGTTTTTATAACAAATTTTCAGAGAAAGAGCTGGGATTGCACTTGAAAACCCAGTCATTATTCCTCTCAGTCTTCTATTGGCTTTGCTGTTCTGGGGAATTCCTTCAGAGGAGTGAGTTTGGTCTATTGCAACTTTCAAGTTTTCGTCGCAGTCCTTAATTTCAGTTATGAGTTCTTGGATGGGCTGATTTGACTTATTCCCTATAAACATGATCGCCTGGACTTCGTTGTTTTGCAAAGCACACTTAAAACCTACTTGGATGTCTTCATCGTCATAAAGCACACCTGTCCCGGTAGAATTCACTGTTCTGTAAGCATCTTTGTTAACTGTTCCGAGTTCAGTTACTTCAGGTTCTTCGGGCAACTTGAATTCAAAGGGCTGGTCTTCTTCACTTGAAGAATCGGCGTCAAAGGGATTTGAAGACTCGAACTGTGAAGGGTAACTTTCGCGGTTATCCAGTTGAAGTGTTTGAGGAGAGGGTTGTTTAGGGGGACTTTGGGGGGGTTTTTCTAGCTCTGTGAAGGGGTCAAATGGTTGAGAAGGAGGTTGCTTGGGAGGACTATGTAACTCTATGAAGGGGTCGAATGGTTGGGAAGGGGCTTGTTTTGGGGGACTCTGGGGAGGTTTTTCTAGTTCGTTGGAGGGGCCGAGTGACCGGGAAGGGCTCTGGATTGTTGGTTTAGACTTTAGTTGCTCAGAAACAGTTTGGATTTTTTGGGTTATCAATTGGTACTCTTGTTTAAGTTCTTGGTTCTTTTTAAAAAGTTGGTTGTAAGTATTAGTTTTCTGGTTTAGTGTTTGTTGTAAACCTTCAAGTGAATTCTTTAAACCTTGATTTTCAGACTCCATTACATGGACTTGGTTGGCAGTTCCGCTGTCTTCCAACTGTCTGTCTTTAATTTGGGATTTTAGTTGGCTGTTTTCAGACTGCAACTGAGTGAGCAAAGATGGACCAGAGGAGTAGCTGCTTGAGTAAGGAGATGCTGAAGGCAGTTCTTGAGTGGTTTGTTTTGGAGGAGGAGAAGAAAACTCTAGGTCTAGGTCTAAAAGGTTAATGGGGTCTGACTGAGGTTTGGTAGTGGTTGGCATAAGGATTTCAGGAACTTCTTCGTCTACTTCAAAGTCTGAAGAGTGAGCTTTTCCAGACTGGTTTAGGGCTGCTTGGACTTGGTCGTTTAAGTCAAGAAGCATTTCGATTTGATCGGAGTTAGAGGAAGTCATTGCATTTTCAATTTGAACTTCAAGTTGGGTTTTCATAGTTGCAAGAGTATTCCGAACTTCTTCCAAAGCATCGAGAGGTGGGTTTTCGGACTGGACTAGTTCTCTGTGGAACTCTAGTGTATTTTGTATGTTTTGGATGGTTTCTAGGGTTGTGTCTACAGTCTTTTTGGGAAGCGGTTTCTTAGCAGGTGACTTCTTGGGAGACTCAGGTTTGGGTGGAAAAGCTACTGCGTCGTTAATTAGTTTCATGTAAGCTTTGTAAAAGCCACTTTGGCCTCCGCCAGGGGCAGTTCCAAAGTGTTCAGCCCAAGTTCTGATGTAGTTGAGAAGGCACTTTAAAAAGTCTTCAGAAGCTTTTTGTTCGTAAGGACCTGCAGCACTGATTTTTCCAAAAATGTCTTTGCCCCGGTCTAGTTCCTTTGAGTGTTTGTTGTGGGAAGCAAAATGGGTAAGTCTGGACAATATCTTTTTTTGAGTGAACATCAAAAAGTCAGTGTTGGCTGCCATGATACAGGAATGGAGGAGTTGGAGTGCTCTTAGTTTTTGGACAGCTGTGGTGTTTTTGTCTTTGATGGTTTTCTTAATAGCAGTGATTACTTCTTTGCTTACTGAAAAAGGAGCCCCGCTTTTGATGGAGTTAGGCAAGTCTGTGATGGTTTTATCGAAATGAGCACTGCTTGAAGTAGCTTCCCTTACAACTTCAGATGGCTTCTTAGACATTTTTATGCTAGAAGTAGCTATGCAACTAAGTTACAATGACATTTCGTTAAATTCATAATTCAAAATGAACAGCATGACTGAAGAAGCTCAAAAAACTGAAGAAAAAGAAAACCTGCAACAAACCCCAATATCCAAACTTGTGGCTTCTTGTGCTGAAAACAGTCTGCCCGAAATATCGGTGTTGTGTTTAGATACTCCTTCAAAAGAAGAATTCGGACCAGCTCCCTCCTTCACTCCTTCGTTTGCTGAGATGAAAAAACCCAACCCTTACATATAATTATTTGTTAATATTGGTAAACTGCTTTAAAAAGTTTGAGTCCCGACCTGAAGAATAAATGGGCCTCCACATAAAGGGGCAGTTTTAAACCTAGTTAAGAGTTGGGGACTCATTGCAAGTCTAGGTCTAACATTTATAAACTTACAATCATAATTTAAAATGAGTCAAAATCAGTAATAATCAATAAATTATGCTTGAAGAGCAACAGATGTCTCTGACTTCATCTTCAGCAGCGCCAAACCCGCCAGAAGGTTACTCCATAAAACCCTCTGATTCTGAAACACCTGTTAAAATGGGCTCTGAAATTTTAGGGAGCAACCCGGGAAAAGAACACACAGAAAGGTCCATGCAGTTCAGCAACCACCAGATCTCAGCTGTGAACTACAAACTCCCGCCTAGATTCAAACTTGACCCCATCGGTAAGGCAGACTCGCGTTCTTCCAACAAAAGGAAATCTGAGGCTGAGAACCTCGACTTCGATGTGCGGTTCCAACCGCGAGTTCAAGAAAAACGCACCACCCGGGAAAAACGTCCCGTTGTCTACGAAGAGGTTGACACCGTGCCCCGTCAGGGCGAAGCGCACAAAAAGATCAACAAAATTCTTCAAAGCATCAAAAAGAACCCCATGGCTGAGCCTTTTTTGACTCCAGTAGACCCCAAAGAAGCCCCTGATTACTACGAAGTGATAGACGAACCCATGGACTTGACTACAGTTGAAAAGAAACTGAGAAACGAAGAGTACGAAACAGCTTTTCAGTTCGCTATGGACATGAGGAAGATTTGGAGCAACTCTTTTTACTACAACGCCAAAGGCTCAGAAATGTTCCAAGTGACTATGGAGCTCAGTTCGCACTTTGAAAAGTTGATGAGAGGCAACGAGCACTTAGTTCTCAAAGAAAAGAAAGACATTGTCAGTGACTTGTACAGGAAAGTCGAGAAACTTTCCAAAGGCTTCAAAGAAATGCAAACCAAAAACACTGCCACTAGGGTCCAGGTGAAGCCCACTGAACGGCCAATGAGCATCCAAGAAAAGAAGCAGTTGTGCCAGAACATCAAGAAACTAGAACCTAGGTTTTTAAGGGGAGTGCTGGACATTGTGAAGGAGTCCATGGACGTCCAGGGCGAAGAACTCGAGTTTGATATCGACAAACTGCCCACCAAAACCTGCCGGGAGCTCGAAAAGTACGTCAAGCAGTGCCTGCAGACTTCTTCGCGTTCACAAAAAAAGAAAAAACCACAAACAGTCAACATAGAAGGCATCAAAGCAGCTACAGACGCCAGTTCAAGCCGGCTGCACGAACTAGACAACCAGCTTGAGCAGATTGCTCAACAGACCAAACAAGAAACAGCAACTAAAGAAGAAGAAAGTCAAGAATCCGAATCCTCTTCGTCTTCTAGTGAAAGCGAAGAAGAAGACATCCCTGCTCCCCAACAACCTACTTCAGCCCCCCAAGACAACCCTGCGCCTTCAGTGTCTTCTATGTGGAACAGTTTTTTACAACAGACTAACCAAATCGACGAGGATGACGCTTTTAATAACATGAATTTTAGTGCTTAGATAACAACTAAAGTTTAAAAGAAGGCTTAAAGGCTGGAATTCCTGAAATGTCTCTACCTGTCACTAAAGAGTTCACGTCGTAGGTCCCTTCGTATGTATAAATTGCTTCCATGTCCAAAAGTGCCCTCATGACGTAGTTCTCGACAAGGATTCCGTTGCCTCCTAGCAGTTCCCTTCCCAAACTTGCTGCTTCCCTTCCTATGCGAGTCACCCAAGACTTAACTTCTGCTGCGTGACTTGCAGTAGCTCTGCCTTTTTCGTTCAAAACCAAAAGTCTCCAGCACTTCAAAAAGCTTGCATTGAAGTTCCCCAGTATCCTCACTAACTTTTCTTGGTTGATTTGGTAACTGGCTAAAGGAGCTCCGAACTGAACACGGTTTCTTTGGTACTTAACTGCAGTTTCGTAGACCCCTGCAATTATTCCTAAAGCAAGCCAAGGAACAAACATCCTTGAAGACCCCAAAATTTGGTTGACTCCAGACTGGAAGTCAACTGCTTTTTCTAGTCTGTCGTTTTCGCCCACAAACACGTCGTCCAAAGCTATTATTCCGTTCTGCACTGTCCTCAAGGCCAGTTTCCTCTGAATGTCTACCACAGAGACCCCTCTTGCTTTGCTGTCCACAATGAACCCTTGTATTTGGTTAGTTTGGGTGTTTTTGGCCCAAATAACCATGATGTCAGAAAAGCTGGCATTTCCAATCCACTTTTTGGTCCCAGTTAAGAGGTACCCTCCCTTAACAGGAGTGGCTTTGGTTTCTAAGCCCGTAGCGTCTGAACCGTAGTCAGGTTCTGTAAGCCCCCAGCACCCTATCATGTCGAAATCGCACAGTTTCTTCAAGTACTTGCGTTTTTGGGCTTCGTTAGCAAGGAGTTCGATGGTTTTGATCACTAGTCCGCACTGAACTATGTAAAAGGTTGACAAGCCAGGGTCAATTCGGGAGAGTTCGTAAAGGGCTATGGCTTTGTCGATTCCAGTCAACTTAGGACATCCAAAGCCTCCGCCTTCTATTCCGCAGATCTGGAGTTGTTTCAGGTAGGGAATTATTTCATGGGGGAAAGTGGCTTGTTCCACGTTTTTGGAGATAACTGGTGAAACATTCTTTTCTAAGAAGGCTCTCAGTTTCTTTCTCTTCAAGTTACTTTCTGCTGGGAAAAGCTTTTGTAGGTTGAAGAACTTAATTGGGTCGTATAAGTATCTAGTCTTCAAGAGCTGTGAACCTTGTGGAGTGTTTGACGTCATATTTAACTAAATTACTTGTAGTGACTATTGAAAGTGTTAGGAAAAGTTTCGTCACTGTTCTCTGTAAAATCCATTTCGCCGTCCATCTCGTTGGTTTTTAGGTTGTCCACTCGTTGTTTCAAAATAGTGTGCTCTTTTTCGAGACTTTCTAGCAAAGACCCTATTTCGTCTAGTTCAGAGTTAGTTTTGCTGTGACGCACTGACCTGAATTTTTTGGGATAGTTTTTTGGTTTGGAGTTTAGGGTCCTTACGAGTTCTGTTTGATCGTAGCTAGGGTATCCTAGTTTTTCTTTCTTTAGTCTTTGTATTTCTTCAACTATTGCAGTGTACTCTTTTCTGAACCAAAGTCGTTCACTTTCAATGTCAGAGCGCAGTTTTTCTTTTTCGAGTCCCCAGTTGTTCTGTTTGACTGTGCTTCGGTACACAAGTTCGTTTTTTTCTTGCTGTTCTGCTTTTATTTCTTGTTTCAGGGCAGAAATCTCTTGTTTAAGTACTCTTTTTTTGTAAAAGAGTTTTTGGATTTGCTCTTCTAAGGACCTTAAAAAATATTTAAACTCATAGTTTTTGGACTTACAAAAATCTTCAAAGGCAACCTCGTAGTTTTTCTTGTGGGTCTTCCCTCTTTCGTATTCCATTTAAAAATTAAATATCAACCAAACCAAACCTACACTAAGTTTAAAACTCCCTGAATTCTCCCTAAGCCTTTCCAACTCCCCCAAAACAAGGAACTCCCATATAAGTTCAGGCATGCACTCAGGAGCACTTATTGTTTCTATGTAGTGACTTTGGAAGTACTCCCAGTAAGCTTTGTCTGTTGCAGATACTCTATACTCCCTCGTAGCATTCCATGCTTCCTCACACAACTCCCAGTAACCTTCAAAGGCCGAAGAACTCAGTTCAGGCATGCAGTAGTAGTTCCCGTCCAACCCACACAAACAAGAAGTTGTCCACCCTCCTTTAGTCAAGCAGTCCTTTTCCGTTTCACAAACTTTAGGATAGGTTCCTTCTTGAAGTTCTGAGTCTAGGTGTCTTTTTCCGCAGTAAAAAGAACCTTCTTCAACTGTAACCGGCTCGTAGTTCTGCCGAGTGCAGTTGAAAGTTTGAGCCAGAGACAGACTGTTTAGCTGGTGCCATTCTGCAACATCTTTTAGTTTACAATAGTGGTCTAGTGGACAGCCCTCTGAGTTAGCTAAAATCTTAATCCCGTAAGCTTGAGCACATACTGAGCGGTCGAGCGACTTGCATTCCCACTTGGGACAAGAAGCTTGGACTCCTAGGATCAAGAGTAAGATCATTTATTATAGCAACTTAAATTAACTAAACCCCAAAAGGGCCTCTGGAAGTTCGATTTGCTTAGCAACACTGTAAAGAGCCCTAGTGATTCTGTCTTGCTTTTTAGTGAAGTTCTGTTCAACAGCTGTTATTGAAGCAAAGAGTTCCCTTCTTTGGGTGGTGATGAGTTCTTCTATGTACTGAATTTTCTCAGAACTAACATTGTTTTTGGGGGCTTCTTTCAGCTGTTCTTCAAAGGAAGAGCATAGATAGTTCAATTTTTCAAGTTTTTTTTCAAGTTCACTTTTGGTTTCTAGTAAGCTTTGTTTGAAGTTGTCAGAGACTTCTTTGACCTTCCACTCGAACTCCCTAGTGTCTACTTCTGGGGGTTTTTCGTTTCTTAAACTTTTGATGTCTCTGAGTATGTCTTTGTTTTCGTCTTTGAGGTTCTGGATTTCTTGTTTGGTTTCTTGGTGGAACTGTTTAGTTTTAGACTTAAACTTGTCAAGGAGGTGCTGGATGCTTGTGGTTTCTTTCTCAGTTTTAACTACTAAGTCGTTAAGTCTTTCGTTTTCTTTAGTCAACCAACAAATTTCTTCAGAGTGGTCTTTTTCTTGGTAAGTGATTCCCTGGGAATTCCTGAGTAGCTCTATTTCTTCTTTTAAACTCAAAACCTCGCTGTTGGTGCTTTCTAGTTTGTTTTTGAGGGTTTGCAGGTGCTGGAAGGCCTGCTTGACACTTTGGGTTAGTGCAGAGTTCATTTGGTGGTGGTTTTCTTCATATTGGCGGTTCTCTTTAGAGATTTCTTCTATTTTGAAAAACAGTTCGTCTCGGTTGTGTCTGATTTCTTCCCTCATTTCAGCTTTGACTTGTTCTATTTCGTCCAGAAAGGCATCTGCTAGTTCTGTGAAGGAAGTTTTGAGTGCGTGCACTTGGCCTTGGAGTATGTGGTAGTGTTGCTTTTCGATTTTGCCCAGACTTTCTGTGGCGTAAGACTCAACTTCTACGTTCTTTTTGAGGTCTGAAAGTGCTTGGGACAGGCCTTGCACTCTGTCTCGCATGTTAGGTGGGTCCCGGGCTTTTGCCTTGAATGACTTAGTGGGCTGCAGGTACTGCTTCCACATTTGTTCTAGTAATAATGGGTTGTTGCCAAGACACTTGCAAGTCCAACGACGAACTATTTACTCATATAAAAGATTATGTGCCAACATCTCCTCTCCAAGAATCTCCTAAATTCAAAGAACTAGAACCCAGTCCAGACTCTTTTTCACACTCTCCGAAAGAAACACCTAAATTTGGCAAGCAGTTTGTATTTGAAACGCCTCCTTCCGTTAAACAGAATACCTGTAAAAACAAAGCACCCGTAACAAAAGTACTTTCTTACGAGAGTCCTCTCAAACCCTCTATTTCTTAGTTAGCCTAACTGTAATTAATTGCTCTGTGAGTTGCTATGCGTTTGTAAATGGGAGCTTGCTGTAGTGCGTTCTGCCAGTGTTTGGCATACTGTTGCAGAAAAACCTACACTTGTTGTGTTTACACAAAAAACAAAGTCAAGCAGTGCTGTGCTTGTTGGTGGTATCCTCTCAAAGAAAGGTGCTGTGGCTGTTGTGACCGCTGTGATAAGTACTTGAACCCTTACAAAGACGAATCTTATTCAACTATTTAATATAACTAATTCTCTCTCAACAAGTAGGTTCGGAAGCTCCTGTCTCTGTACTTGTCAACTACTTCTTTGTGCTCCGTGAACTTAAACCTTTCAGGGGCACAGTTCTCTAGAAAGGACTTGGTGACTTCACTTACAGCAATGCTTCCTGGAACTCCGTTGCTTTCAATCTTGTTGGCAATCATAACGTCAGGGCCGTAAATGTCATATCTGACTATGTTGGTGCCAGTGATTCCCCCAACTACTTCTCCAGTGTGGATTCCAATTCTCATGTTGAGTTGGATTTCATGCTCTTCATTGACTTCTTTAATCATATCAATCATGACCTTTGCGAAGTTAATCATGTTCAAGCACTCTCCGTAAGGATCCCGTGACTCAGGTTTATCTCCAGTGAACCCCATTGCTACGTAGCAGTCTCCTATAGTATGAACTTTGTAAACCTTGTGTTCTGCACAGTGCTTGTCGAACCTTTGGAAGAGCTGAGAAAGCATCCCCACAATTTCTTCAGGAAACTTATCTGAAGACCAAGCAGTGAATCCCACTATGTCTGCGTAAATAAGTGTGACGTCTGACATGCGGTCAGTAAAGCTGTTTTCTTCTTTAAGGTGTTCATACGCGTGTGGAGGCATCATCTGGTTAATTAGCTTTTCCACTTTGTTGAGTTCTTTTTTGGCATCCTTAATCAGCACACTGCTGTTCCTTAGTTTTTTTTCACGCACGTAAATAGTAACTAACAGAACCACTNCAAAAGTAAGTGAAATCAAAATGCCCAAGGCTACTTCTTCACTTTGAAACAAAAAAGCAGCACTTAGAGTCCAAACTCCACTGCTTATTAGAACAGTCAGCATTATGTGCTTGAAAAACAAAGTACTGCAGTGTGTCAGCAAAACGAAGTAGTAAAGAATCCTTATAGTTTCTAGTTCTTGGTTGATCTCTTCCAAAAATAATATTAGAATTGTATGTGTAACAATGCACACCAAGAAACTCAGTTGCAGGGCCCAGGCTAGCCAGTAAGACCCAAATTTCTTTTTTATGACCAAAGTCAAGCAAAGCAACAGCCCACTCTCCACTGCATTCAAAATAACTGAAACTATAGAAAAGTTGCTGTTTTCACTAACGAATAAATTCCCAATGTGAATTAAAAGTGCTAAGAAGTGACACACCAGGCCTATCCTTAGTCCGTTGAGCAGTATGGGGAGTCCGATAACTACTGTTCTGTACCTAAAGAGTTTTTCTGTTTGGTTTTCTCTGCAAGCAAAAGAACACAGTTGAATCTCTTCAATAATTTCAGTGCTTCTTCTGCGGAGAGGCTTGTTGGTTTTTTTATTGTTTTCAACAGAGGACAGTTTCTTGTTGCTACTTGGCTCTTTAAAGGGCTTAAAGGTGAATCTAGGCATAAGGGTGCTCCTTGTTCCTTGACGCTGGTCAGTTTCCTCTGTCTCTTCAATTTCATTCGAAACACCTACCAAATAGGTGTTCATAATGCCTTTGCCCTTAGCTTCAATTTGGTTATTCATAAACATGATTCCTTTTTTGTCTCCAATCAAACCGTAGGTGCTCTGAGAAATTTGAATAGTGTTTTTGGAAGAAATAGTTGAAGCCATTCTGCTAGCTGTGTTAACTGCGTCGCCTACTAAAGAGAACTGGGGTTTATGGAACCCAACTACTCCCGAAGTCACAGGTCCACTGTTCACTCCTATTTTAACAGTTAGTGGGTTTCCGTTTTTCAAGTAGATACTGTTTACGCAGTTCAAGATAGAAATTGCAAGTTCTACAGTTCTTCTAGCATGGGGAACCGAACTTAAGTAAGAGTCAAACACAGCGTCGCCGTCCTTAAGTCCTGCACAAGCCATATATTGGTAACCTACTGTCTCGATTTTAGTGACTCCCATTAAGTCACATAAGTTGTCGAACTTAGCAAAGACTTCGTCCAGAAACGCAGTGAGTTCTTGGGGAGTATAGTTGTTGAGGATCTCTTCGAAGTCGCAAATGTTGCAGAATAGGATGCTCACAGTGCCTTGATCATGGGCAATGTACCTAGCTCCTTCTTTGACTTGGTCCTTCACAAAGGAAGGCAGTAAGTACCCTAGTATGCTGCGTGATTTGTCCATTTCTATTTTGAGTTTGCTCAAAAGTGAAAACTCTTGCCTCTTTGAGTAGTCAATGCAGTAACAAATCACCAAGCAAGTAGCTACCAAAGAAATGTAAAACACTATATACTCTAGCAGCATAAGCAAGTAAGAAGGAGTGTCTGGGTCTTGGAAATGTCTAGCCGCACTCAATCCTGCCAAAAAGATTCCAAGGCAGTTGGAAACCATTAGTTTAATCCACTTGGTTGTAAGCCCTATTGAGTACACCACTGAAAATAAGGGGTAAAGCAAGAGTCCTAATGAGTGCTCGAATTCTAGCGTGAGCAGTAACAGAGACAGCTGGGAAATAATCACTCCTGAAAACACATAAGTTTGGTAAAACTTAACATAGTGGGTTTTGAACCAAGTAAGTGTAAAAAGCAGCAAAAAGAACAGGGAGTTTATTAAAAAGATCAAATGAGGTGCTGAAACAACTTGGAACTGAACCAAAAGAACCACTGAACCCACAACAAAGCTTCCAATCATCACCAAGCCAAACAGTCTGTAGATGTTTTTGTATTCAGTAAGTTTGTATTTCAAGTACTCAGTTTCTTGGGTTTCAGATAGGTATTCCAAGGAAATGTGGTTGATGTTAAAGTTGCTTTGGTTTACTTTTTTCTTCCAGTGAGCTGTGTCTTTGTAAACCTTTTCTAGTTCCTCAGAATACATGTCAATTCTTTTAGTAACTTCAAAAGTAAACTCTTCAGCTTCTTGGTGCTTTATGTAGTCAAGAATACTTGGACTCTGAAATCTGGAGTAAAGTGTGCATAGGTAACTCACTAAGAAACAGATTCCTGACACTCCAAACACAGAAATGATTAAACTGGGTGAGTTGAAAAGCATACTTAGGGTGTTTGCACTGCTTGAAGTAAAGCTTTCAATAACTAAGTAAAGCACAACTGAAACCATCGAAGCAATGCTTCCGCTGTAAACAAGCAAAGTTNTTTTTTGCGTAAAAACACCAAATGTTAAGATAGTGCTTAGGATCACAAGCAAGTACACAAAGACTCCCAAAAGTTGGCCGTTTCCAGTGAAGCCTTTTGAGTTAAGAACTGAGTAAAAAGCACTTATTGAAAAGAAGTCAATAAAAAACGCTTGAACCACAGCTATACCCAGTAAAGGCATCATTGCACTCACAGACAAAAGGATTCCGTAAGCTCCTGAAGAGTAAGTTTCTGGGAAAATGAGTATTTTTTCCTTAGACAAGTCTTTGTCAAACATTCCAATAGTAAGTAGAGACATAAACGTAAAAACCAAGTCGTGCAGAACTACTAAGTTGTAGTTAAAAACTACAGACCCCGAAAAGTCCGCAAACAAGTTGAAACTAAGCAGCACAAGGGTGAACAAAAAGCTTTTGTAGTAAGACAGAGCCACAAAATTAGACATCCTGACATAACTCCAGTGACCTTCTGCCAAAATAAGATCCTTCAGGTCAGAAAACTTCTCCACTACTATGTCTGCAGCGTTTATTGACTGGTCTTCTTGGTTCGAGTTAACAGCTACTCCAATATGCGCTTCCCTAATCATACCTACGTCACTGCTTGAGTCTCCAATAGCTAGAACCTTAGGCTTGAAGGCAAAGTTGTGCTTGAGCAACTTAACTACTTTGGTTTTTTGGTCGGGAAACAAAGAGTGGAAGCACACTGTATGCGCTGCAAAGAGCAAGTAAACAAAGAGCTTCCTGGCTTCTTCTGTAGACATAGCTGTTTCTAAGGACTCCCTGTCCACTGACAAAACAAAGTAAACAGAATCTGACACAAACTCTTTGTTGATGTTAATTGAAGGCTTTACTCCAAAACTTCCTAACTCAGACAGCAGTGGATGTATAGGCCTTTTCATCAAAGGTCTAGAACTCCTAAAGTACTTCACGAAGCTCCCTTTTTTCATTGAAAGACTTTTTGCTTTAGAAAGACTGCTGCTTTGGTTGAAAGAACAAGGTTCACTCCTCACATTCTGGAAACTATGGTTTCCCAATGAAAAAGACTGTCCTTCTTCTGCTGACTCGCTCTTTTCAGTTTCTTCGTTCTTTTCGTGGAAAATGTGCGTTTCGATGCAGTGCTCCAGCACATTAATGCACTCTGAAGCACTTTGAATGTTAGTGAGCCTGACTACGTTGTAGTTTTCATCCAAAAGAGTTGACCCAACGCCAGCTGCAAGCACACTGCTTTCTGAGTCTCCACTTAAAAGCCAAGTTTTGATTCCAGACCTTGAAAGCAAAGAAACTGTTTGTTTGGTGTCTTCAGTAATGGTGTCTTCTAAGCCCACTATGCCTAGGTACTCAGTTTCTTTTTCGAGTTCTTCAAAAAGGGCTTCTACCCTTCCTTCAGAGTTAACAGGTGACAACTTAGCGTTCCTGTAGGCATGGCAAAACTCCTGAGTTTCCTTTTTAGTTAGAACTTTGTAGCCCAAAAGAATAGGTCTCATTCCAATCAAGTTCTTAGTTAGAGTGTTTTCTTCAATGTTAGCTAGTTTTTCTTTGGGCAAGTCGTAGATTTCCAGCATAGCTTCTTTGGAGCCTTTCACGTACAGCACACCAGTTCCGTTTTCTTTTTCCACAACAATTCTGCACTTTTTGATTTCAGAACTAAAGTCGGCAAACCCCAAAATGCTGTATTCACGCTCAGTCCCCAAGTAGTCCAAAAGCATAGTGCTAGAAGACCTGTAAACCATCCTTATTCCTAGTTCTGCTGCTGCTGCTGCAAGCACTTTGTCGTCAATGTTCTTACCAATGTACTCGGAGCCTTTCGGAAACGCAAAGTTGCACATAGCCATGCACTTTACGAAGTGAGTTATTTCACCAGTTTTTATTTCAAACTTCGAGTACTCTAGTTGACTTCTAAGTGCTAAAAAAGTGTTGGAAACTGAGTAGATTTCGTTCTTCAGAGGTCTTTGCGTAGAAAGTTGAAAAGCAGGTCCCATGTTGAACCTGCTGTTTATAGGAGACATTCTGCTTAGTTCAGAAGGAGCTTCATAGTCGTCTTTCCAAAACACTTGGTCCCCTACTACGCAGACCTGAACACACAAGTCGTTCTTGGTTAAAGTGCCTGTTTTATCAGAAAGTATGTACTCTATTTGCCCTAGGTCTTCGTTAACTGCTCCAGCTTTTACTTCAATCGAGTCGTAGTTCTTATCGATTCTTTTGCCTTGGAGGAACCTTATAATGTCCATGCCTAGAAATAGCGAGACTGGAACAATATTCCCTAGAAGTATGGCATTGTTCACAATGGCTTCAGTCTGGTTAACTTCAAAAGCAAACTCAGACTTGTAAAGAGCAAGGAACGCAGTTAGAGACAAAAGGACTACCATTAAAAGGGCGAAATAAAAAACCCAGTTGTTGGCTTGCTTGTCAATTTGGGAAACTTTAGGACTTCTGATTTTGTTGTTAATCCAGGCTTTACTTTCGCTTCCAGCGTAAACCACAACTCCAATGATCCACTTAGTGTTGAGTAGCACTGAGCTTCCCATCACAAAGTTATGACTGTCTACTTGAGTGGCTCTGGGGTTCCTGACGTCCTTGTATTTTCCCAAAAAGTCCTTGTAGCCTTGTTTAGGATTCACTACTTTCAACTCNGCATTAAGTCTGCTGAGTCTAGTGTAGATTTGAGACAAATCAAAGCTTTCCAGCAACGCTTGGGTTTCTTTTACTGGTTTTTTCATTTTGAGTTCCCTTTTTCCGAGCACTTCGAAAGTGTCTATGTAGCACACTTTTTCTTCACTTGTGCAAAGNAGCACTAAGTCCGCAGGGACTTTTTCGTTCTCTTTCACAAGCACGATTTCCCCCACTGATATATCTTTGCTTTTCTTGGGACTGAACTCTTCAGTGTCCCAGACAAGAAACATTTGGTGATTGGTGAAAGCATCTAGCCAAAGAGAATTGGCCAAAAGGTGAATCTCTTTGAAAAGGTTTAAAAGCAGAATTATCAACAACGGGACTATAGTGCTCAAGGCCACCTCTGGGATGGAATTGAGGGGAGAAATCTCAAGCAGCGTTACTATTAGGAACCAAAGGTTAGAGGGTTTTTGGAACTGCTCGAATATGTTCAAAGGAATGATAGTCCAAGGATTGTATCGGGAGGAGTTTACTTTGTTTTTGACAAACGACGAAGATGAAACCGCTTCGTCACCCCTTACCTCAATAGACCGCAAATTTTCTTTCAAATCCTTTTCTTCCATTATATTTATGATATTATACTTATTGCATGATTTTAGAATGTTTAAAGCCTTTATTGCAGTGATAAGTGTGCTTGCGTTAATTCAAAGGTCTTAAACAAAAGCTAGGCCAAATTTGGCTTTTCCGCGGGAGTCCTTGTATGTCTGTCAAATCAGCAACTTGGAGTGCTCCTATGTGGCTAGTTTCTTCCTGATAAAACCTGCTTTGGTCTGTTAAGTTCTCTTGAGTGTGATTGGATTCTTGGTCTAAGCAATTGTTTATTCTGTTAATTCCTAGTGAAATTTCTTCGAGTTTTCTGCGCTTAGAAAACACGCTCAAAAGTTTGTCATTCCCACTTTCAACTAATTTCATAACAGACCCTATTATTTCCATCAAACCAAAAACCGAACCCAAAAGACTCCCTAACAGCAAACTGTAGTCCTGTTTGTACTGTCTTTGAGTCATTAGTGCTACGTTTTCTAGGTCAAAGTTCACCATAAGTTTCACAGTAGTGGATATGCTAAGGCTCAAGTAGTCGCTGGTAGAACCTAAATCAAGGTCACTGTC